>Ga0209274_10000014_pt1 | contig 205394 bp, 167 predicted proteins | sample HubBroMetageREF1_FD_188343 | JGI IMG/M metagenome (GOLD analysis project Ga0209274, IMG submission 188343) | Reference soil microbial communities from the Hubbard Brook experimental Forest, New Hampshire, USA - Hubbard Brook CCASE Soil... | ecosystem: Environmental > Terrestrial > Soil >...
AGCGCTCAGGCGAACGACATACTTCTTTACCGCAACTTCTCGCGCAGCCATCCTCGCCTCCATGCATAAGCGTGCCGAAGGCATCGATTCGAAAAAAGGTTAAGAATTAGTTGAAGCGGACGACTAGGTTGCTTGGCGATCGACACGATCTTTTCTCGGGGGCCCGCCCTTGACGACCCGGCTTCGCCTGTTCGTTTCCTCGCCCGCGGACGTAGCAGCCGAGCGGGCACGGGTCGACGCCGTCGCCGGACGGCTCAACGGCGAGTTCGAGGGCCTCGTGCACATCGAGGTGCTGCGGTGGGAGACGGGCTTCTACACGGCCGAGCGCTCCTTCCAGGAGGCGATCGACGCCGCGATCGACACGATGCACGGCATTGATCTGGTGGTCTGCATCTTGTGGAAGCGGGTCGGCTCCGAGCTCGATCCGACGGTCTGGCGGCGGCCGGACGGAGCACCCTACGAGAGCGGCACGGTACTCGAAGTGGAGACTGCGGTTGCGGTCGCTCAGAGCCACCACGGGGTGCCGGATGTCTATCTTTTCCGTAAGCGCGCGCCCATCGCCTATGCCGCGGAGAGTTACGAAGCCGAGCGGATGCAGCATCTGCTGATGGAGTCCGCATGGCGGCGGTGGACCACGACGGCAGAGGGCCACAACACCGCCGGCTACCAGAACTTTACCGATCCCGATGATTTCGAGTCACAGCTCGAACCCTGCCTGCGCCAATGGCTCGAACGCAAGGGCATCGTCCACCGGGCAGTTTGGGACCGCAGGCACAAGGGCTCGCCGTTCCGGGGGCTGAACGCGTTCGCGGCCGAGCACGCGCCGGTGTTCTTCGGGCGAGAGATGCCGATCGCGCGGGTGGTCGCCAAGCTGCGTGCGGCGGAAACCGCAGGAATGCCGTTCCTCCTCCTGGTCGGCGCCAGCGGGGCCGGCAAATCTTCGCTGCTGGGCGCCGGGCTGGTGCCGCGGGTCAGCCGACCGGGGACGATTCCCGGCATCGATCTGTGGCGTTCGGCGCTGGTGGTACCGGGCGGCGATCCGCTGCTGAGCCTGGCTTCGGCGCTGTTCGCCGAGACGGCGCTCGGGCCGGAACTGAGGGCCGGCGACTTTCCCGCACCGGCGCTTCTCGCGCGGTGCTTCGTCGCGGCCGAAACGGCGCCGCCGCCGGTGCGGGCGGCCCTAGCCCGGGCAGCACGCCGGGAGGCCGAGAGGTTGCAGCAGGCCGAGCCGCGTCCAGCACGGCTGTTGATCGCCGTCGACCAGGTCGAACGGATGTTCGTCGAGGCCGACCGCGTCCTCGGCGACGCCTTCGCCGCAGTTCTGCAGGCGCTGGTCCGGGAGAAACTGGCGAGCGTGATCGTGGCGCTGCGCAGCGACGCCTATGCGCGCTTCCAGCTGGTGGCGGCGTTCGTGCAGATGCTGGAGACCGGGGGTGCTGCCTATAACCTGTTGCCGCCCGGTGCGCACGAGCTCGAGGACATCGTCCAGATGCCGGTGGCGGCGTGCGAGCCGGCCTTGGCCTTCGAAGCGGGAGAGGATGGCACGAGCCTGGCGGATCGGCTGGTCGCCGACGCCCAGGGCGGCGACGCATTGCCGCTGCTGCAGATCACGCTGTCACGGCTCTACGACGCCGAATCCCGGCGCGGCGACGGCCTGCTGCGCTTCGCCGATTACCCCGGCATGGGCGAAGCGGTCACCGCCGCCGCCGAAGAAGCCCTGGCCGGGGTGAACCCGCAGACGCGCGCCGAACTGCCGGCGCTGGTCGCGGCCCTCGTCGCCGATGTCGCCGTCGACCCGGTGACGCAGGGGCCTGTGCCATCGATCACGGCCATCGACCCGGCCGGATTCGCCGCGGCGAACCCCGCGCGCCGCGCGCTCATCGACGCCTTCGTCGCCCGCCACCTGCTGATCTCCGCAGGCGACGGCGTCGCCACCCGCATCCGCCCGACCCATGAAGCCCTGCTGCGGATCTGGCCCGAGGCGGTGGCGCTGGTCGCCGAACTCGGCCCGCTCATCCGGATCCGCCACACTCTGGAGCCGATCGTGCGCGAATGGTCGGAAGCAGCAGAGATGGACAAGCCCGGCCATCTCGCGATCTCGCCTTCCTTGCTCGAGGGCGCGGAGCAGGCGAGCGCGAGGCTGGATCTGCCGGCGGCGATGCGGGAGTTCGTCGCCGCCGGCGTCGCCGCCGGACGGGCCGCGCGCGAGCGCGAAGAGCAGGAACAACGGTTGCAGGATGCCGAAGCCGTCGCCGCCGCCAACCGCCGGACGGCGGTGTTCACCGGCTGCGGCTTGGCTGCAGCGCTGATTCTGGCCGGGCTCGCCGCCTGGCAATGGCGCACGGCCGAGACCCAGCGCGACCGCGCCGAGCGGACCATTACCCTGGCGACCGACGCGGCAAACAGCCTCGTGGTCGACTTGGCTCAGAAATTCCGGGACACTGTGGGGACGCCGGCCGCGACGATCAAAGAGATCCTCACCCAAGCCGGCAAGATCCAGGAACGGCTCGTCGCCAACGGCGAAACCAGCCCGGGATTGCGCCGAAATCAGGGAGCCACGTTACTGGAGATGGCCGATTCCCAACTTACACTGGGCCAAACGGCGAGCGCGCTCGACACCGCCATGCTTGCACGGGACATCTCTCAGACACTCGTCGCCGAGCAGCCCGGCAATGCGGATTTACGCCGCGGACTCTCCAGTTCGTATCAGAGAATCGGGAACGCTCTGGTCGAACAGGGGAATCTTCGCGACGCAATGAAGGCGTACCAGACGAGCCGCGAGATCGCCGACGGGGTGGCCAAGTCCGGTCGGGGCGACGCCGACCTTCGGCTCGACCAGTCGAAGTTATATATGAAAATCGGTGATGTTCTCTCGGCTCAAGGCAAGTCGACCGATGCATTGAACAGCTACCGGGCAAGTCTCGATCTCGCCAATCGAGCAGTCGAGTCTGATGTCGGCAATGTCGATTGGCAGCGCGACCTGTCGCTGACCTATAATAGAATTGGCTTCGTTCTGCACTCCCTCGGCAATCTGCCCGAATCGTTCCAATCCTATCAGGCTGGATTGATGGTTACAGAAAAATTGGCAAAAGCCGATCCTGGAAACGCGGGTTTGCAGCGCGATCTGTCTAAATATTACATGAATATCGGCGACGTCGAGAGAGATCAGGGTAAATTACCGGAAGCCCTGACATCTTACCGATCGGCCTTTACCATTGTTTCTCAACTGTCGAAATCCGATCCCGGCAATACCGTCTGGCAAAGCACTCTGGCCGTAGGCTACGTCAAGTTTGGAGATGTCTTCGTCACGCAGGGCAACCTTCCCGAGGCCCTGAAATCCTATCAGGCAGCGCTCGACATCCGCGCCCTGCTGGTGAAATCCGATCCCGACAATGCCCTTTGGGAGCGTGATCTGGCCACGGTGTACGACGAGATCGCCAATGTCCTGGTCACACAGGGCCATTTGCCCGAGGCGTTGAAGTCCTACCGAGCGGGTTTCGTAGTTTTCGGCCGATTGGCGAACTCCGACCCGACCAACACGGGCTGGCAGCGGGATCTCTCGATCTCGGACGAAGAAATCGGCTATGTTCTCGAGCAGCAAGGTTCGCTCCCCGAGGCGCTGCAATCTTATAGAGACAGTTTGACGATCGCCGACCGGCTGGCGAATTCCGACCCCGGCAATGCCGGTTGGCAGGACGATCTGGCCGTCGGGTACGCGGACGTGGGGAGAATTCTCCTGGCTCAGGGCAAGTTCGCTGAAGCGCTGGAGTCCTATGGGGCCGACTTGGCCATTTGCGAACAGCTGACGAAGTTGAACCCCGACAATGCGGCGTGGCAGCGTGATCTGGTCGTCGCCAATGACCAGGTCGGCAACGTGCTGAAAGAACAGGGCGATTTGCCTAAGGCAATGGAGTACTATCAGGCTGAATTGGCGCGCACTACCGTTCTCGGGGAATCAGACCCGAGCAACACCCAGTGGCAGAGCGACCTCGCGCAGTCATATGGCAATGTCGGGGATGTTCTGACCGCGCAAGGCAAGCTGCCCGAGGCGATAAAATCCCAGCAGGCGAGTCTCGAGATTCGCGCCAAGCTCACGATGAACGATCCCGACAATGCCAGCTGGCAGCACGATCTGGCTATTTCTTATAAGAAACTCGCACTCGCCCGGCAACAGGCCGGCGAGAAGGCAGAAGCACGTGTGGCGCTCGCCGCCGGTCGCGCGATCATTGCGCCGCTGGTCGCGAAATTTCCGGATCAGGCGCAATGGCGGCAAGATCTGGCCGAGTTCGATCAACAGAGCGCCGCGCTCGGCCGGTGAGCGCCGATGTCGAGTGCCGAACCGGGCCGAATATGCGCTCCGGAGCATCGACGGCGATCAGTCGGGCCCGGGGTAAGGGTGCATTTCCGCGGCGAGTCCCGCGATCCCGGCCCGACAGCATCGCGCTCCATGGCGGTCGCTCAACCGGCTCGAGCCCGTGCTTGATAGCCGACGATCTGCTTCGGTGCAGAACCGAGTTGGCAACGGGCTCCGGCTTAGAACTACCATTGGGGATCGCGGGTCGCAGAGTTGCTCCCCTGGAATTGAGCGCGCGGGTCGGCCACACTGGCGGCATGTTCCGCTACCCCGATATGACTTGGCGACAATTCGTTCCGCTATTGGCGGCGGCGTTCCTTGGAGCGCTGGCGTCTGCAGTCCCCGTGATCGTTCTCGGGCTGAGTAGACTAGGCGGAGCTTTTTACTAGATTTAGCCCGACTTCGCCGATTCGCGTTGTTTTGAGTTCCCCCTCCGTTGAAAATCAAAGTGATAGGTAAAAAGTCGACACTACAACGGGGAAGTGGGATGACCGCCGCCACTCCCCGGACGCGCTGATCGTCTCTCAATAGCTGACAAATTTCCGATCCCAGCTTCTCGATCCATCCGGCGAACGGGTCGGGCGACAGATCGAGAGGCTGCGCCCGATCCGAGCCTATCGAGGCACCCGCGCTCGCTCTGCGCGACGACGCCAAACGCCGATCTTCCGCGCGAGTGCCGTCGAGATCACCCGCGACAGGGCGGTCGGGCGCCAACGCAGCCAAAGCAGGGCGAGAATCGCCCACCGCCCGGGTGTACTGGGCAGGAAGCGCCAGATCAAGGAGAGGGCCAGCCGGTCGCTCACGGAGCGTGCTCCCATCTCGGCAATCAATTTCCGGTCGACCGGGTCGCCGGCGAGGGCCAGCCGGGCGACCGCGAAGCGCCACCGCCGCCGAAACACCTCGGGATACCAGCGCGGGAAGACGGGGTCGGCTTCAATGATCGGCAGAACTCGACGCAAAACCGCTTCGGCGTCACAGAGTGCCGCCTGCCGCGAGGCGCTGCCGGCGAAGATGCACCAGACGGCAACGGGCACCGGCGCGTAAAAGAAGCCGTTCGAGAGGGCGATCTTCCGAGACAGGAAACCATCCGCGAAAGAACCGAGGCGCGCGTCGAACCCGCCGGCCTGGACGACCGACACGTGGCGAAACACGGTGCTGCCGGTCAGGACCCAATTGTCGATCCGAGTCAGCAATTCGGCCGCCCGTTCCGGCGTCACCCGTCCCTGGCCGAATCGGGGGCGCGCGATCGGACGGAAGCCCTGGGGGCGTCCGGTTTCACCGTCGACCAGCACGGCATCGGCACAGAAGAAGCCGCAGCTCGGATCGGCATCGAGACGGTCGACCGCGAGCGAGAAAAAGCCCGGCCTCACCCAGTCATCCGCGGCGGCGAAATACAGATAGCGTCCGCCAGCCGCATCGAGCCCGCGTTGCAGCGACGGAACGACACCGAGATTGCGCGGGTTGACCAAACATCGGATGGTCGGCTCCCGCTCGGCCCACGATTCGATGATCCGCAGGCTGTCGTCGGTCGACCCGTCATCGACGATGATGATCTCGTCGGCCGGCCGTTCCTGGGCGAGCAACGCGGCAAGGGCGCGCGGGATCAGGGCGGCATGATTGCAGTTGGGCAGGACCACCGAGAGGGTCAATTCCGTCGAACTCCGCTGCTGCCGCGCTCGCGCACAGCCGGGCGCTGCGCTCGGCATCACCCGATAGGACGGCCGGGCACCGATTTTCGCGATCGGCAGCGTTCGATCGGCACCCCGACCGGCCGAGCCGTGAGGCGGCAGTCGAGGGGCGGCGCTCTCCCAATCCGCTCGCAACTCGAGCGCCTGCGCCTTCGGATTGCCCAGTGTGGAGTGATCCGGGGGTAGGAGCAAGCCCGAGAAATGCAACGCGTCGGCTCCGTCGCCCTGACCGCCGAAGAGAGTGAGGAAGCGCGCTTCGGTCGGGGTCGCGAAGATGCCCCCCGCCCCCGTCGCCGGGCTCTGCCCAGCAGCGGGGCGCCCCGACTCGGGAGTTGGAAATTCTACTTTTTCGGCCCGACAACCCACATTGAATCTCTTGCTCAGCGAATGTAGTTGATGTATCGAGAGACGGACGCGCAGGCATTGAAGCCAAACCGTGCCGGTAATGAGGGGGAGACACGACATGGCGGCGACGATGAGACTCAATCTCGTCACCGGTGGGGCAGGGTTCATCGGCAGCCACTTGGTTGACTATCTAGTCAATCAAGGTGAGTACGTCCGCGTGCTCGATAGTTTTATTTCTGGTCGCCGAGATAATTTATTTCATCACAAAGACAATCCACTTCTGGAAATCATCGAAGCGGATATGATCGATAATTCTGCAGTTAATTCTGCCTGCGACGGTGTGGACCGGATCTATCATCTTGCAGCGCGGGCAGATATAGTACCATCTATTCAAGATCCAACAGGCTACTTTTCAACAAATGTCGACGGGACTTTTATTTTGCTGGAAGCCGCGCGACGACATGGGGTCGAGCGATTGGTCTATGTTGCCTCGTCATCTTGCTATGGCATCCCCGACACCTACCCGACCCCGGAATCCGCGCCAGCAGATCCGCGTCATCCTTACGCGCTGACTAAATATCTGGGCGAGCAACTGGTCATGCATTGGGCCCGGCTCTACCGGGTGCCGGCCGTGTCGGTGCGGTTCTTCAATGTCTACGGTCTTCGTGCGCGGACCAGCGGCAGCTACGGTGCCGTTTTCGGAGTATTTCTGGCGCAACTTTTGGCGGGTCGTCCCTTGACGATCGTCGGCGACGGCACCCAAACGCGAGACTTCACGTTTGTCGGCGATGCCGTCAAAGCCTTGGTCGCCGTCGCCGAGAGTGACAAATCCGGTGAAATCTACAATGTCGGAAGCGGGCGGCCGGTCAGCGTCAACGAGCTGGTCGCCCGTCTCGGTTCGCCCGCGTGCGAGCATATTCCCAAGCGCCCGGGCGAACCGGACTGTACCTGGGCCGATATCACCAAAATCAAGACCGAACTCGGCTGGGAGCCGACGGTCTCGTTTACCGATGGCGTCGAGATCATGCGTCGGAACATGGGCCACTGGCGAGACGCCCCGGTCTGGACCGCCCCGAGCATCGCGGAGGCTACCTCCGATTGGTTCAAATATCTGGGAACTAAGCTGAATGAATGCACGTTACGAGGGTAGATGCGATGGCCCCGGCGATCGGCATGCCGGAACACTCGTGCCCGGCACGCCGATCGCCGGCCTCGGAAAATGTGAGGTAAACGCCTGATCTGAAAGCGAATCAAGGCCCGTTCGGGCCGTTCGAGGAGACTGCGTCATGACCGGTTCGAGCGGGAATGGGGCACCTTTTGCAGGCGGCGGAATCGGTCCGGCCCCCACCACGCTTCGTCGGAACCGCGAAGCGCCGCCAGGCTCCGCCTACGGATCGAACGGGGCCGCGGCCGACTATCCGTCTCTCGACCCCATTTGGGGCTCGACCGCTGCGGCCTCCCGTTCTCGTCGCTCGACGCCCTCATCCGACCGCCGCTGATGGACCTTACCGCCCATCTCGACGACCTTCGCACGCCCGGACGGGTCCCGGCTCCGTCCGACAAGATCCGCACGATTCGCGAGATTGCCGCGATCACCCAGCAACTGAGGGCGGTCGGCAAGATCGTCGTTCAGGCCCATGGGACGTTCGATCTCCTGCATCTCGGCCATATCCGCCACCTCGAATCGGCGCGGGCGCTCGGCGACGTCTTGATCGTCACCCTGACGGCCGATCGCTTCGTCAATAAAGGCCCGGGAAGGCCGGTGTTCGGCGAGGCCTTTCGCGCCGAGGCGCTCGCCAGCCTGCAATATGTCGACTGGATCGCGATCAACGATGCCGCCGATGCCGTCCTCGCCCTCGAATTGATCGGCCCGAACATCTACGTCAAGGGCCAGGAATACGAGCGGCCCCAAGACGACGTCACCGGCAAGATCACGCTGGAGGGGAACGTGGTGACGGCCCGCGGCGGCCGGATCCATTTCACCGACCAGATGGTGTTCAGCTCGACCGAATTGCTCAACCGGCACTTCAATATCTTCGAGCCCGCCGTCCGCAATCATCTCGACCGGCTGCGGGCGAGCAACGCGCTCGAGGAATTGACGGCGCTGATCGACAAGGTCCGCGACTACCGGGTCGTCCTCGTCGGCGACGCGATCATCGATGAATATCAATTCGCGCTGCCGATCGGCAAGCCGCCGAAGGAAAGCGTCATCGCCGCGCGGCTGCAGGAAATCGAACTCTTCGCCGGCGGCGTCTTCGCGGCAGCCAACCATGTCGCCTCGTTCTGCGCCGAGGTCGAGATCATCACCTGTCTCGGCGCACTCGACAGCCACGAGGAGCTGATCCGCCAGACTCTGAAACCCAACGTGCGATTATCGGCGTTGAAGCGTCCGCGCGTGCCGACCACGGTCAAGCGGCGCTTCGTCGACCCGTCCTGCATGCGCAAGCTCTTCGAAGTCTGCGTGATGGATGACGATCCGCTCTCGGCCGAACTGCAGGCCGACTTCGATGGGCTGATTGCCGAACGCGTTCCGAAATCGGATGTCGTGATCGTCACCGATTTCGGCCACGGCCTGATCGCACCGTCGTCGATCGCGACGCTGATCGAGCGGGCTCCGTTCCTCGCCGTCAACGCGCAGAGCAACAGCGCCAATATGGGCTACAATCTGATCACGAAGTATCCGCGTGCCGACTATATCTGCGTCGATGCGCCGGAGGCCCGGCTGGCGGTCAGTGATCGCGTTTCGGACATCGCCGACATCGCTCAGAGATTGAGCGAAATCGAGATCGACTGCCCCAAGCTGATCATCACCCACGGCAAGCATGGATGCGTGACCTATGAGCGCGGCGAGGCGGTCCAAACGCTTCCCGCCGTAGCCCACAAGGTCGTCGACACGGTCGGTGCGGGCGACGCGTTTCTCGCGGTTACGGCACCGCTCGTCGCGGCCGGCGGGCGAATGGATATGGTGGGCTTCGCCGGAAATGTCGCCGGTGCGCTCAAGGTCGAGATCGTCGGGCATCGTCATTCGATCGAAAAGGCGGCCCTGATCAAGGGGATAACCGGGTTGTTGAAATAGGGGAGCAAGGCGATGGCAGGACGGGTTGAGCAATATTTCATGACCCTTGCCGGGTTGATCGCCAATGTCGAGATCTCGGACCGAAGCGGGCGGGATCTGACGGTCGACCAGGGCTTCGACGGCGTGCGCAGCCGGGCGCATCTCGCCCATGATGCCGGCAACAAGCTGATCTTCATCGGCAATGGCGGCAGCGCCGGCCTCGCCAGCCATCTGGCGATCGATTTCTGCAAGAATGGCGGGCTGCGGGCCGTGGCCTTCAACGACCCGTCGGCGCTCACCTGCCTCGGCAACGATCTGGGCTACGAGAATGTCTTCGCCCAGCAGATCGTCTTCCACGCCCGTCCAGGCGACATGCTCGTGGCGTTCAGCTCCTCCGGCCGCTCCCCCAATATCCTGGCGGCGGTGCGGGCTGCGCGCGCGCGCGATTGCTCTGTCGTCACCTTTTCAGGCTTCGGCGAGACCAACGCCCTGCGGCAGGCGGGCGACGTGAACTTCTATATCCGCTCGGACGAGTACGGCTTCGTCGAAGTGGCGCACCTGTCGCTCTGCCACGCGATCCTCGATGTCGACATGGGCTGGGGCGCGTCGGCCGAGGAGTTATGCCTCGTGGTGGCGGAATGAGCGGAGCGACGAATCGCGCGAGGCGGGTTCTGGTCACCGGCGGTGCCGGCTATGTCGGCTCGGCTCTGGTGCCGAAATTGCTCGCCGCCAATCATGCCGTGACCGTCCTCGATCTCTACCTTTACGGAGAAGACCTCTTTGCCTCCTATCGCGGCAATCCCGATTTTCGCGAGGTGAAGGGTGACCTGCGCGATCCGGCGGCGACCGCTTCGGCGCTGATCGGCTGTGACAGCGTCATCCACCTCGCCTGCATCTCGAACGATCCCTCCTTCGATCTCGATCCGACGCTCGGCCGCTCGATCAATTTCGATTGCTTCGGACCGCTGGTGCGCGCCGCCAAAAACGCCGGAATCGGCCGCTTCGTTTACGCGTCTTCTTCCTCGGTCTACGGCATCAGGTCGGATGCCGAGGTCACCGAGGATCTTCCGCTCCAGCCGCTGACCGATTACTCGAAGTATAAGGCGATGTGCGAAGACGTCCTGCTGGCGGAGCGGGAGCCGGGCTTCACCACCGTCATTCTGCGGCCGGCGACCGTTTGCGGCTGGGCACCGCGTCTCCGGCTGGATCTGACCGTCAATATTCTGACCAATCTGGCGATCACCCGACGCCGCATCACGGTCTTCGGCGGCCAACAGCTCCGGCCGAATCTGCATATCGAAGACATGACCGATCTCTATCTCAGACTGCTCGAAGCGCCGGATCCCCTCGTCGACGGCAAGATCTGGAATGCCGGCTATCACAATCTGACCGTGATGGAGATCGCCCGGATGGTGCGTTCCGGGATCGGCCCGGACATCGACATCGTGGTGACGCCGACCGACGACCATCGCTCCTATCACGTTTCGTCGGCGCGAATTCAGCGAGATCTGGGCTTCACGCCGCGCCGATCGGTGATGGACGCGATCGCCGATCTCGAGGCCGCCTTCTCCAGCGGCAAGGTGCCGGATCCGATGGGCGACGACCGCTACTACAATATCAAGCGCATGCAGAGCATCGGTCTGAGATGAGAACGGCCGGCGGGGCGGCGCCCGTGCACGAGACCGGCACTGCCCGGCGCGCCGATCTTCGCGGCATCCGACTGCTCCTGCCGGTCTGGGGTCGCCGGCATCTCGATCAATTCCTGAACGCGTCCCTGCCGACCTTGCTCTGGCCGGGCAACGTGCCGGCCTTGGCTCGATCGCTGCCGTGCGAATTCGTCGCGATGACCAGTGGCGACGACGCCGAAACCCTCGCGGCCCATCCGCATTGGCAGGCGCTGCGCCAGATCTGTCCCGCACGCATCGTCATCATCGACGATCTGATTGCCGACGTCGGCTACGCCGTGACCGTCACCCTCGCCTATGCCCGCGCCATGCGCGCCCTCGGGCCGGCGATGCTCGACACCGGCTTCATCTTTCTGGTCGCCGATCTTCTCGTCGCCGACGGATCGCTCGCCGCCGTGCTGGCGCGGCTGCGCGGCGGGGCCGACGGCATTCTGGCCGGCAATTTTCAAGCCGCCGCCGAAGCCGTCGCTCGGTTCTGGCCCGGGGGATCGATTACCCCGACCGCCCCGCTCGCGCCGCGGCCGTTGGTCCGGTGGAGCCTCGACCATCTCCATCCGCAGACGCTCCGAGCCGTCGTCAATGCCGGATATGGGGGGACGCAATCTGCCGATCGTCTGTTCTGGCGTGTCGATCGCGACACGCTGCTCGGGTGCTTCTACCTCTTGCACATGATCGCCATCCGCCCGGAAGTCTGCGAATTCACCATCGCCGCCGCCTGTGATTACAGCTTCATCCCGGAGCTGTGCCCGTCGAATCGAGTCGTGGTGCTGACCGATTCCGACGAATATTTCGTCACCGAGCTGCAATCGAGCGACGTTGCCGAACCGATCGAGGACAGCGTTGCGAGCCTCGATCCCGAGGTCTTAGCCCGGCATCTCTCGCGCTGGACGACGGTCCGACATCGAGAGAATGCCCGGCATTCGATCCTGTTCCATGCTGGCGACTTCGCTTTGCGCCTCGACGAGATCCGCGCCGAGGCCGATTCGACCATCGACGCGATCGGGCGGAGACTGGCAGCCGTCCCCCAACCGCATCGCGATCATCCCTACTGGGTCGGCGGCACGGCCTTATGGCAGGCGACGACGGGACGGCCCGCGCCGGAGCTGCGGAGTCGTCTCGGCACCGATGCAACGCGGTTGTGGTGGCGGATGCGGCTATCGGGCTTCGGCCGCCCGCCGGCGATCCGGCCCTGGCATCCGCGCTGGCCGGATTTCGCCGCGGCGCGCGCACGGCTCGGCTGCGACGGAACGGTTCTCATCCTCTCGGACGAACCACGTTCGTTCGGATATTGGGCGTCGCGCCCAACCCTCCGAGCGACGAGTGTCCGACGCGAGATCTTCGAGCACGCATCGCCGCCTCGGCAGATCGGTGCCGCGGGGTCGTTCGATCGGTGTCTGCTGGTCGTGCCCGATGAGGGGGCCGGCGGCGTTACCATTCGTGCCGTCGAGGGCCTGCAACGGATGCTGAAGCCCGAGGGCGAACTCGTCGTTCTGGTCATCAAGGATTTGCGGGATGATCCGAGCACTCTCGACCCGGACGGCGCGGCGGCGATCGAAGGCGCCTTGGCGAAAACCGGCTGGGCGATGCAGCGTTCGTTCGTGGCCTCCGGCACCGTCCGCCGCGCGCTCCAGCAGCGGATCGTCACCAGCGCGCGCGCCATGCGGTACGGGTCCCGGGCGGTCGCAGCTTCGAGGTTCCTCGCCTGCGCCATTCTGGCCCCCGTGAGCTGGGTCTGCAACGAAATTGCACTGCGGCGGGCGACAGGTTCGGCCAGGCCCTCCTGCTCGAGCGCCCTGTTCGTCATGCGGTCACCGGCGGGTCGGCTCACGGGGAAGGAGGCGTGATGGACGGCACTCAGCGTTCGGACCGGCCGAGCGGTCAGGGGTGTAGCGAACCGGCGTCGCGCCGCTCGCCGCCCAAAGCCGTGACCTGCGTATTGCCGGTCTGGGGCTATAACTTTACCCGGCAGTTCTTGGAAATCGGGCTGCGGACGATGCTGGCGCCAGGCAATGTCCCGGCCTTGGCTGCTGCCCTGCCCTGCCGGTTCATCATTCTCACCAGCCTCGAAGACGAACCGTTCCTGCGTCTGCATCCCGCTCTGCGCGCTCTCTCGACCGTGTGCCCGGTCGAGCTCCGTCTGATCGACCACCTACTGACCGGCACGAATTATTCGACGACGATTACGCTCGCCTATGCCGAGACGATTCGGGCAGCCGGTCCCGACATGCTCGATACCTGCTTTTTCCTGCTGGTATCCGACTACATCGTCGCCGACGGGTCGTTCGACCGGGCGCTCCGGCGCATGATGGCCGGCCTCAGCGGCATTCAAGTCGGAAACTTCCAGGTCGCGCTCGAAGACGCGCTCCCGTGGCTCGAAGAACAACTCGATGCCTCCTCCGGTCCCGTCGTCTTGCCGCCCCGGCAATTGCTGCGCTGGGCATTCAGCCATTTACACCCGGCAACCGTCGCCAATACGGTGAACTATCCGCTGAGCAGAAACATTCATACCAATCGTTTGTTTTGGCGGGTCGATGGCGAGACCTTGCTGGGCCGGTTCTATCTCATGCATATGCTGTGCATTCGGCCGGAACTGACCGATTTCGTCATCGCATCATCGTGCGACTATTCGTTCATTCCCGAGATGTGTCCAAGCGGAAAAGTCGAGATCATCACCGATTCCGACGAATATCTCGTCGTCGAAATGCAGCCGCGGGACCATGAGGCGAGCTTCCTGCGTCCCGGACGGTTGCGACCGCGGCCCTTGGCCAGGACGCTGTCGCAATGGACGACGGCCGGCCATCGCCAGAATGCAGCTCGTTCCGTCCTCTTCCATGCCGGCGAAATCTCGCCCATTTTAGTCCAACAAACCGAATTGGAAGTCGAAGCGTTCCTGGCGGCGGTGCGGCGCGCGATGCGGCGCGTCCCCAAGCCGCATCGCAATCATCTCTATTGGCGCGGCGCGATCGCGGCGTTTCGTGAAGCAAAGGGAGACAAGCTCTCTCAGGACGAATGGCTTCTCGTCCTGGGACTGACCGACGCTTCCGACACCCACGGCGGGTTCCACACCTGGATGATGAAACGGATCCGGCTGTTCTTGTTCGGGCGCCCCCCCGATGTCCGGCTCTGGCATCCGCGCTGCCCGGATTTCCATTTCGTCACGACCCGGTTGGAGCGTTTCTTGGCGGATCCCCGGCAGCGTCTGCTCCTCGTCTCGGACGCTCCGACGATTTTTACGGCCTCGCTGATCGACGGCGGCGAGCGAGTGATGCGCCTGCGCCAGACCCCTTTCCTGCAAGCGCCCGCGGAAATTTACGAACCGCTCTTCGATCGTTTCGACGCCTGCCTCATCGAAGTAACAGAAGGCGAAATGCAGCGCTGCGACGAGATTGTCGACCGCGTTGCCCCGATGATGCAGCCGGGAGGTACCATAATCATCGTCGTTTACAATCGTCGGGCTAGGGACGTTGCCGGTTTCCACAGAAGCGTCGGCACGCATGCGCCACGTCTGCTACGGCCGGCGGCGACGGCAACCGGAATCTACTTCGTGCAGGCGTCTCGGATGCGCTGGCACCTGCTGAACTCCATGGTGTCCATGGCACGGCGGGCGAACAGCAATCCCGTTATCGGCGTCCCGTGTCTCCTCGCCGCCGGCGGCTTCTTGGTGATCGGGGCAATGGTGAGCAATCTGCTGCAAGGTCAGCCGAAAGCGGCCTTGCGGCCCGGCGACCTGGCCTCCAGTTTCGTCATGGAGTTGCGCGTCGAGAGCGGGGCGGCGCGTGAGTCCTACAAATATTCCGCCAACCGGATCGTGCGGCAGCGTCAGCGCAGGCGATTCGGGATTCCCGACGCGCCGTCCGCCGACGCCCGCGTCCCGGTACGGGCCGATGGCACACGAGAGCCGCAATATAATCGCAGTGTCGAGCTCGAGGACACGATCGGCCTCACGTCGCTCGGACTGATGACCAACCAAGTCTATCACGACGATCCCCGTCGCCTGGCGATCCTGCTCGCCCGCTACAAGTTCGTCGCCAAAATGCTGAGCGGCAAGGAGTTCGTGGCCGAACTGGGCTGCGGCGACGGGTTCGGCACGCGTCTCGTGATGCAGGAGGTCGATAAAGTCGTCGGCTACGACTTCGACCCGGTCTTCATCGAGGACATCCGCCGGCGCCGGGATCGGCGCTGGCCGCTCGAAGCCCGCGTCCACGACATCGTCTACGACACGCTGCCGCACAAGCATGACGGCATTTACAGCCTCGACGTGATCGAGCATGTCGCGCGCGCCGACGAGCACGCTTTCGTCAGCAATCTCCGCGGGTCGCTGACCGACGACGGCGTCCTGATCATCGGCACTCCATCTCTCGAATCGCAGAATTACGCCTCGCCGCAAAGTGCCGCCGGCCATATCAACTGCAAGAGCGGCGTCCAACTGAAGACACTCCTGGATAAATATTTCCAGCATGTTTTCCTGTTCTCGATGAACGACGAAGTTGTCCACACCGGGTTCTATCCGATGGCGCATTATCTCCTCGCCATTTGCTGCGGCAAGAAGTGATGGCCGGCGCCGGGCCCCGGTTCGAGCCGAAGACCGGGCCGATCGGCCTCGATTTCGACAATACCCTGATCGCCTATGGCCAGGTGTTTTGCCGAGCCGCCCAGGAGCGTGGCCTGATCCCCGAGGGATTCACCGGAACCAAGCGCGCCGTCCGTGAAGCGATCCGGAAGCGCCGGGACGGCGAATTTTCCTGGCAGCTCCTGCAGGGCCATGTCTATGGCCACCGCATCGACGAGGCGACTCTGGCCGACGGCGTCGGTCGCTTCCTCGACCGGTGCCGACGCGAGGGCGTCCGTCTTTGCATCGTGAGTCACAAGACCGAATGCAGCCCGTTCGATCCATCGCGGGTCAAACTGCGCTCGGTCGCCCTCGATTGGATGGAGCGCCACCAGTTCTTCGCCGCCGACGGCTTCGCCCTCGACCGGGACGCCGTGCATTTTACTGCGACGCGAGCGGAGAAGCTGGCGCGCATCGCTGCTTTGGGCTGCCGGCTCTTTATCGACGACCTCGAAGAGGTCCTGAGCGATCCCGGGTTTCCCGCCGATGTCGGCCGCGTGCTGTTCGCCGAGCCGCTGCCGGTCCGCCCCCTGGCCTACAAGGTGCTGCCGAGCTGGCGGCAGATCGAGCGGGAGGTGTTCGGCGATGATCCCTGAGCCCGGCCGCACCCGCCTCCTCGAGATTGCCGAGCGGCTGGTCGGCGGCTCGGTCCACTCGCTCGAACCCGTAGTCGGCGGACGCAACAGCCGCGTCTATCGTCTCCGGTCAGACCGGGGCGAATTTGCCTTGAAACACTATCCGGATCGGGAAGGAGATCCCCGAGACCGGCTCGGTGCCGAGCTCCGGGCCCTCGGTCTGATGGCGGCTCGCGGTATCGACACGGTTCCACGCGCCGTGGGCGTGGATTACGAGCGGGGCGTAGCCCTGCTGAGCTGGCTCCATGGTGACCCTCCAGGCGAAGTCGGCGCCGACGATATCGATCAGGCTGTCGAGTTCCTGGCGCAAATCCGCGACCTCGGCGGCGAAGTCGGCGCGGCCGAGGCGGGAACGGCGAGCGAAGCCTGCTTCTCCGGGCGAGAGATCCGCTCCCAGATCGAGCAGCGCCTCGACCGGCTGTGCCGGGTTTCGGTCGGCGAGGAACGGCTGCAGTGGTTTCTGAACGGCCCCTTCGCCGCACGGGCAGTGCGCGTCCTCGCACGCGCAGAGACGCTGCTGAACGATGCGGGGATGGATTTCGACGAAGCACTCGCCCCGGCATACCGAAGCCTGGTGCCGGCCGATTTCGGTTTTCACAATTGCCTGCGGCGATCGGATGGCACGCTCGTCTTCTTCGATTTCGAATATTTCGGTTGGGACGATCCGGTCAAGTTGACTGCCGACGTCATGCTGCACCCGGGCACATCGGTGGCGCCGGCACTGGTGCAGCGGTTTCGCGCGGCCGCCGAAGCGCTCTATGACACCGATCCGGGGTTTCGGCCGCGCCTCGCTGCCTTCCATCCCCTGTTCGGCCTTCGGTGGGTGCTGATTCTCTTGAACGAGTTCCAGCCCGAATGCTGGCGCCGCCGCGTCGCTGCGGGAGCGGGTGAGAGTTGGGCCGCAGCGAAGGACCGGCAATTGGCGCGCGCCGAGACGCTGTTCGCGGTACTCGAGGAGGCCTGACATGGGATTGGACAGAGGCTTCGGACCGAGGCCGTCGGCGGACACCGATGCGCTCGACGAGCGGTCGAGACAGTTGCGACGGCTGATCGTCAGAGGCTTGGCGGGCGGCGGGCGGGGTCATATCGGCTCGTCCCTGTCCTTGGTCGAGATCTTGCGCGTTCTCTATGACGAAGTGCTCCGAGTCCGGCCGGACGAGCCGGACTGGCCGGCGCGCGACCGGATGATCCTGAGCAAGGGCCATGGTTGCCTGGCGCTCTACGCGGTGCTGGCGGACAAGGGATTCATTCCGATCGAGACGCTCGACGGCTTCTGCCGGAAAGAGTCGATACTCGGTGGGCATCCGGAAGCCCGGAAAATCCCTGGAGTCGAAGCCTCGACCGGGGCTCTCGGACACGGCCTCTCGATCGGCGTCGGCATGGCGCTGGCGGCCCGGATGCAGCGGCGCGACAGCCGAATCTATGTCGTTCTCGGTGACGGCGAGATCGACGAGGGCTCGGTCTGGGAGGCGGCGATGTGCGCCGGCAAGCATCGTCTGGCGCGGCTGACTGCGATCATAGACTACAACAAGCTCCAATCGGCCGGCCCGACCCGCGAAATCCAGGATCTGGAGCCGCTGCTCGACAAGTGGCGAGCCTTCAACTTCGCTGCGGCCGAAGTCGACGGGCACGACGTCGAGGGCTTGCGCCGGCTGTTCCGCCGGTTGCCGCTCGCCGACGATCGCCCGACCGCCGTCATTTGCCACACGGTCAAAGGCAAGGGCGTCTTCTTCGCCGAAAACGATCCGAACTGGCACCACAAGGCCAAGATCGAAGCGGACCTCGTCACCCGGCTCTACGCCGCTCTGGAGTAGGGCCATGCGCAATACCTGCCTCGACATGGTCCATGAATTGGCCCGGCGCGATCCCCGGCCGGTCTTCATCGGCTCCGATCTCAGCCCCGGCCTGCTGGGTGCGATGAAGACTGAAATGCCGGAGCGGTACTTCATGGAAGGAATCGCCGAGGCCAATATCGTCGGCATGGCAGCCGGTTTGGCGATGGATGGCTATATGCCCTTCGTCAACACCATCGCCACGTTTCTGACCCGGCGCTGCTTCGAGCAGGTGGCGGTCGATCTCTGCCTGCACGATCTGCCGGTCCGGTTGATCGCCAATGGCGGCGGCCTCGTCTATGCGCCATTGGGGCCGACGCATCTGGCGATCGAGGATATGGCGATCATGCGGGCGCTCCCGAACATGACGGTCGTCGCCGTGTGCGATGCGCCCGAAATGATCCGGCTCATGGACCAGACCCTCGACTGGCCGAAGCCGATCTATATCCGTTTGGGCAAGGGCGGCGATCCAGTCGTGAGCCGGGCCGAAAACGGCTTTCGGATCGGCAAGGCGATCCCGCTGCGCGGGTGCCGGGCGCCGGGCGGCGTGGCGCTGATGGCGACCGGTGTGATGACGGCTCCTTGCCTGGCAGCGGCCGAACTCTTGGCGAGGGACGGCGTCGATGCCTCGGTCCTGCATGTCCATACGGTGAAACCGCTGGATGACGAAGCCGTGCTCGACCACGCTCGACCGGCCCGGCTGGTCGTGACCGTCGAAGAAGGCATCGCCATCGGCGGCTTCGGCAGCGCCGTTACCGATCTCGTCGTCGGCCGGCTCGGACGCGCGATGCCGGCGATGCTGCGCCTGGCGCTGCCGGACGCGTTCCCGACGAAATACGGGGTACAGGGCGACCATCTCGAGCTTTTCGGCCTGACCCCGCCGCAGATTGCCGAGTCCATCCTGCAGGCACTGGCGCGCGACGAAACCCCGGCATGTTCCTGATCATCGGGGCCGATTCCGAGATCGGCGCGGCGGCTTTCCAGCGCCTGGCCGGCAGCGGGGAAACCGTGGCCGGGACGACGCGCCGAGCCGAGAGCGTCGGTGCCGATCGGCATATGCTCGACCTCGCCCGCCCGCTCGGCGCTTGGGCGATACCGCCGGCGATCCGGGCCGCATGCATGTGCGCCGCGATTGCCCGTGTCGCCGATTGCGCTGCCGACCCGATCGGTTCGGCCCATGTCAATGTCGAGCAAACCGTGGCTTTGATCGAGCGGCTGGTCGCGCGCGAGATCTACGTTCTGTTCTTGTCGACCAATCAGGTCTTCGATGGCAATGAGCCGGATGTCGCCCCCGAGACAATGCCGACACCGGTCAGCGACTATGGACGCCAGAAGGCCAGGACCGAGGCGGCACTGGTGCAACTTATGGACCGCGGTGCCGCGATCGGCATCCTGCGATTGGCCAAGGTGGTTTCGCCCGGCATCGCCCTGCTCTGCGGTTGGGCGAAGACGCTGGCGGCCGGACGCCCGATCCGTCCCTTCGCCGACATGATGATGGCGCCGACGCCCATTGACCTCGCCGCATCGGCGATCGACCGGCTGATGCGGGAACGGGCGAGCGGGATCTACCAGCTGAGCGGCCCCCGGGATGTGAGCTATGACCAAATCGGCCGATACATCGCCGGCCGGGTCGGAGCCCCGCTCGAACTGGTCGAAGCGGTCCCGGCAGCGTCCGCCGGCATGCCCGCGGGCTCGACGCGGCGACACACTACGTTGGATTCCGCGCGGCTGCGGGACTGCTTCGGGCTTCGGGTGCCCGAGCCATGGCAGGTCATCGAGTCGGTGATCCCGGCGCTCGCGGGCCACCTGAAGCGGCCACTATCGACACACACCGATGAGACAATCTGAGCCGTAGCGACGGCGTCGGCTGGCCTCGTCTGGGCAAGATTGGGCTCCGGACGAGTGCGTCGCCGACCCTTCGCCCGAACCGTTCCCGGCCCGCAGACGCTCATCCCATGGCGATCAGCACGCGCCCGGCCTCGCCGCTTCGCACCAGATCGAGGCCGGCATTGATCTGGTCGAGAGGAAACTCATGGGTCACCAGCCCGTCGAAGGACAGGCGACCGGCCCGGTCGAGCCGGATGATGCGCGGAATGTCGATATGGGGCCGGGCGTCGCCGCCATGGGAGCCGGTCAGAATCTTGTTGAAGTGGAGCGGTAGCGTGTAGATCGTCACCTTTTCCGCCGGCACGCCGACCAGGACGCAGATACCGTCGGGATGGGTCAGCTCATAAGCGCGCTCGATGACGGTCTTGATCCCCGTCGTCTCGATCACCTTGTCCGGCCCCTTGGCGCCGACGATCTCGCGGAGTGCCGCATCGATATCCCCGACCTCCTCGGCATTGATCGTGTGGGTCGCCCCGCGCTGGCGCGCCATCTCCAGCTTGTTGCCGAGGAGATCGACGGCGACGATCGGGTAGGCGCCGGCGAGATGGGCGAATTGCACGACATTGAGTCCGACGCCGCCGACCCCGAAGACGACGATCGACTCGCCGATCTTGACCTTGGCGTCGTTGTTGACGACACCGGCGGCCGTCGTCACGGCGCAGCCGAGCAGCGGCGCCACCCGGAGGTCATAATCCGGCCCGATCACCGTCATGCGATTTTCCGAGACGATGGCGTATTCGCTGAAGGTCGTGACCCAGCCGGCATTCAGCGGCTGGCCGCGCCATCGATAGCGCGGCGTCGGGCTTTGAATCCCCTGACTCGGCCGCCAGTGGAGAACCACGATGTCTCCCGGCTTCACATGGGCGACGCCGGGGCCGGTCTCCAGCACTTCGGCCGAAGCCTCGTGACCGAGCAGATGCGGCAGGAACCGGTCCGGCCCCTTCGCAGCCTGGATTTCGTTGATCTGAGCGCCGCAGATCGAACTGTACAGAATCTTCACCAGCACCTGGCCGACATCGAGCGCGCCGGGAAAGTCGATGTCATCGACGATCAGGGGCGCGCGCGACCGGGCCAGGATCGCCGCCTTGGCCGTCTCGATCATCATCATCTCCGCCCGCTCACTCGAAGTAGATGAATTCGTAATCGCCCGTATAGCCGAAATGATCGTACAGCCAGATCCACTCCGCCGTATGGAGAATCGATTCCGCGGTCAGCGCCCAGCATTCGAGATTGAACTGCTCGAGTTCGTTGCGATAGCCCTCGACCATGATGAATTTGTTCTTGCCGACACGCTCGATTTCCTGAACCGCGGCCTGCAGCTCGAAGAGTTTCAAATTGTGCAGCGTGCCGAGCGAGATGACGAGGTCGAATTGCCCGTCGCCATAGGGGTAGCGATCCTGCGCCCGATAGGAGAAGAGATGCGGCCGGATTTCTTCCATGGCGCCGGCGAGCCCATGCTTGGAGATATCGAATCCGGCGATGTGTGCCTGGGGAAGCTTCTTCTTCAGCTCGTAGAGCAGGAAAGCCTTGCCGCAGCCGACATCCAGGATGCGGGCGTCGCGCTTCAAGCCATAAGTATCGATCAGGGCCTGCGCCACCGGGGCCCAGCGCCCTTCGATATAGCGGTAGCCGCCATAGCCGTAGCGGCGGTCGCCATCCCAATAGTCGTATTCGTATTCCTTGGCCTTGACCATGCAATGGACCTTGTCGTCGGTCATCCGGGCAAGATAGTCGCGCTTGGTCATCTGGTGCAGCGGTGTCACGATGTCGAGCAGTCGGCCCATGGCGATTCTCTCCTCCAGGTTGATCCGCGGCGTCACGGCTGGCGCACGGCCGGATCCGGCCGAGGTGGGGTGCAGGTTCTTGATTCCGGCGATCACACCGCCGAGCGCTTCGTCCGGATAGCTGGCGGCATCCCCAGACTCTTGGTTGGTCCAAGTCGGGGCGGCCCGGGATCCGTCTCATGGTTCCATCGGGGGCCAGAAGGTCGCTCCAGTTCTGATTGTCATCGACCAGAGGTGTTCGCAACAACATACATGATCTCCCCGACCGAGGGAAACGCCGTCGCCAAGATTCGGCTTTTTGTCTGCGGCACTTCGCTCATAGCCGCGGATTGCAAACGGTCAGGACGCCGTCATTGGTTTCGAACGATGCCAGCGCACTGTCGAAACGGCTGTTGGGCGCATAGCTGAACACGATTTCCCAGCCATCGTCGGCGAACAGCCGATGCAGCGCATCGTGCACATCGCCGCCATGGGTCCCAATATGAATCCGGCGGACCTTCCGGCGGAGCAATTCGAGGAAGGGCGGGAAGACCAGGATCTCGGACTGCTGGATATCGGATTCCAGATAGTCGACCCGATCGAACGGTCCCAGCAGCTCCGCCAGGGTGATCGCACTGACCAACTTGATTTCGCCCGTGAAATCATGCCCGGGGATGAGAGTCCGGGTGAGGCCGGTGGTGTTGTGGAGCAGGAGCGTGCGCAGGGCCTCTGCTGCTTGTCCGGCGGCGATGAAACCGTCGGCATAGTTTCGACGCGCCGCCATTTCATTGGTCGCGTAGCAATTATTCGAGCCGGTGCCGGCGCCGCCGACGGGGAAGAACAGGGGCGCGGTGCTGTCGCTGACGGCCAGCGGCACGAGCCATTGCCGCGACGGGTCGATGCCGTTGTTCCGCATGTGCCGGCGGACCCACGCGAAACTTTCCGGCATCGGCTCGACCGCGACCAGCGTGCAGGGCATGGGATTGACCGTCTGCAGGGCACGGTAGGCGCCGACGGCTTGGGCCCCGTAATTGGCACCGAGCGTGATCATGGTGTAGTGACCGCGGGCCGCGCGAGCGGCGATCACCCAATCGACGGCTTCGAACCAGACCTCGGCATTTGCCGGGGCGACCGATTTGGCGAGATCCGGCAGCGCGGTCCGAACCCAGCTGCCGCCGACCGACTCGGCATCGAACCCCGGATCGGTGAACAGCAGCGGCTGGAACGCGATATCACTGAGCTGACCCAGGAAATCGGCGATGAAGCGCTTGGGCACATGGCCGGCCCAGGGTTCGATACCATCGAACACGTCGGCGTAGCGCTCGAGGTCGTTCATGTCCGGCTGCTCCCGACTGCGTCGAAAAGGGCGCCGCCGCTCGGGCCGATCACGGCGGTGCCGGGCACGCGAGCGCCGCATGACTACCCAGCCCGGCTTCGCCGGCGAGTTCGGTCGTCTGCGCCGAATTGTCGGGCATGCAGGCATAATTCACGTTGAAGTCCTTGGCGCACCCCCCGGCCGGATCACCCAGCTTGGTAACATCGACGACATAGTCGCAGCTGTTCCGTCCGTCACAGGCATTGACCAGTGCCCAGGTGATGTTGCCGCGCGCGACGCCGCAATTGGCGCCATAGGTCGCCGAAATGACCCGGATGCCGGCGGCGACCTCGGTCTCGGTTTGAAGCGGGAGAGTCGCCAGCACCAGTGCGACCAGAGCGGCTGCGGCCGGCATCGACGCGACGGATATCGCCAGCGCCCGGCGACCGGTGCGGGTCGGACGCCACAGGCCGCGGAGCCAATTTCGAGCCGGGACTTCGACGGTGGCATGCAGCCCGACCGAGATCAGGCAGATCATCAACACGGCAAAGGCCAGGCGGAGGATAAGGTAGGCGATATAAGGGGCGGTTGTCGGTAGAATCCTGGTTACATATCCTGTAATGAAAATAAAGACGATGAGATGAGTGAGATAGATGGAGTAGCTCGCTTCGCCGAGCGCGACCAGGAGTCGCCCCTGTAGAAGGCGCGAGATCGGATTTTGATAACGCGCGGCGCTGAACAGGACAAGGGCGACGGTCGGCGCGAGGGCGTAGTTGTTGCGCATGCTGGACAGCAGGGCCGATCTGTGGTCCTGGGAAAAACATAAGAATATGATTAGCGGAATGCTGACGAGACCGATCACCAGGAGCAATGTTCCGATCGCCTGCTCGCGCCGGCCGACTGTGCGATGGCGCTGTTGGAGATAGAGCTGAGCAGTCAGGCAGCCGAGGACGAATTCACCGATGCGCAGGTATGGCGAGTAGTATTGGAGCCAACGGATGAACGACTCTCCGTCGCTCGTGCCCGCGGCGGCGATGGTGCCATAGCGCGCGACGGCCCAGGCTTCGAGCTCCCCGCTGTTGTCCGACACGATCGAGGCCAAGCACCCCCAGAGCAGCGACCACCCCACCATGACGCCCAGGATGATGATGGGGTGCCGCGCTCGCACCACGAGCCAGGCGATCGACGGATAGGCCAGGTAGAAGAACCATTCGGTGCTGATCGACCAGCTGAGCGCGATCGTACCGCCAACGGCATCGATGAGCGTGCGATCGTCCAACGGGAGATAGACCCAGCTTTGCATGAACAGCAAATAGTACGGCAGCGACCGCAAGACATTCCTGAAGACGGCGACATTGCCGGCCACAAAATCGAACAAAGAGGAGCCGGAGAGTATATCGAAGGTCAGGATGAGGAGAAACAGCGGATAGAGCCGGGCGAAGCGTGCCCATAAGAATGCGCCGAACCCGGTCCAACCCTGCGCCAGAACGAGGGACCGGTAATTGTAATGGATGACAAATCCACTGAGCACGAAGAAGAGGGTCATTCCAAAGGGCCCCAATCGCGCCATCCAGCCGCCGACGATATCCGGCGGTTCGAATGTCGAGATCCGGTAGGAGCTGTGCGCCAGTACGACCGAAAGGGCGGCGATGAAGCGCAGGCCGGTCAGGGCCGGGATATCGCCGCTCCGTTCGCGGCCGCGCAGCTCCTGCGATCTGGTCTCGGTCGCTATGATCATCGGGGCATCGGGACGGCCGTTCAGAAGGGCTGCGGCGGGGCGTTGAGCGCCAAGGATCGGCCGTCGGGCCAAACCAGCCACGGTTCGACCCGATAGCGGTCGAACCGGCCGCTCAAGTGAACCGGTTCGGTCAATAGGACCTCGAACTCGCCGGGAGCAGCGACGACAGCCTGCCGGCCCTCGCCGACGATTTCGGCCAGCAGCGCCTCGCTGAAGCCGCGCAAGACGCACTGGATGTAGAGCATCCCGGCCTCCGGCGGTCGGGCGAAGGACAATCTCAACCCCTTGACCGGCCGGTCGCTCCACTCGATCTCGCCGAAGGTTTGCGGAGTGTTGTCGACCGAGTAGTGCGATGGCGCTCTGAGCACGATGAAATCGGTCTGCAGGATCCTCGTGCGGTCCCGATCGAACGCCAGAGTGTTCCTGGACGGTCGCGGCAGTTCGCAGCAGTCGGTCCAATCCGGATGTCGGGCCAGGAAATCCCGCGCGGCGAAATACGGGCCCGCCTGGGAGACATTGTCGATGAAGATGAAGCCCCCGGGCTCGAGGCGTCGGGCGGCAGCCTGAATATCGAAGCTGGCGAATTCGTAGTCATGATTGCCGTCGACCAGGACGACGCCGAGACGGATGCGCTCCTGATCCGCGGTCATGAAGAACGCCATGGAATCGACCGGGTGGTATCGCACTCGCTGTCGCAGCGCGATCGGCCAGCGTGACGCGATCTGTCCGAAGCGTTCGACATCGAAGGGACTCACGGTATGCACCATGCCTCGGCCATTGGCCAAGACGGCGCGCGCCAACCCCTCCGTCGTTCCCCCCTTGTAGGTGCCGATCTCCAAGACGTGATCAGGCCGAAGATTGCGGATGGTCGCGTAGAGCAGCGCCTGTGCCCGATAGCTCAAGAGCGACCGCGTCGCGGACGGGCAATCGATGAAGTACCGCTCGCATTCGGCAAAGGCCGAGCTTTGCACCAGCGCCGGTATGGGATCGGTTTCGTCCGCCAGGCTGATCCTCGGCCAGCCCAGTTCGGTGATCGGGGCGACCTCGAGTGACCGATCGGAGGAGGCTCGTTCCATTTTGCTCACCTTCCTTGGCGACACCATCGATGGCGGGTGCGCGGTCATCGAATCCTATGGGCACGACAACTCCAGCGACGTGCCGAACCCGGCCTCGGCGGGCGCTTCCCGGGTCAGCGCGTCCGGGCTGCCCGAGCATCGGTATGTGACGGCAAAGTTCTTCGCACAGCCATTTGCCGGGTCGCCCAGCCGGGTTACGTCGACCACGTAGCCGCAGCTCGACTTGCCCTTGCACGAAGCCTGCACATCCGCTGTCGCGTTGCCCCGGCGGACACCGCAATTCTGGCCATAGGTCGCCGACAGGATGGCGATGGCGTCCGCCGGCGCGGCCGCGGCCGCGGTCGTCGGGGCCGGAGGTGCGGCTGCCGCTTGCGCGCTACCTTCGGTGCCCGCGCTGCAGGCGAGCACGACATGGCTGCCGAAGCCGGCCTCGCCGGGAAGTGCCGCCTCTCGCGGCGCGGTCGCCGGCATGCACTGATAGTCGACGGCGAAATCCTTGGCGCACCCGCCGGCCGGGTCGCCGAGCTTGGCGACATCGACGGTGTAATCGCAGGCATCCTTGCCGTTGCACTCGGCAACGAGGGCGCGCGTGGCATTGCCGTGCTTGCCGCCACAATTGCCGCCATAGGTCGCGGAGATCAGGCGGATGCCCGCAGTGATCTGGTCCGGGCCGCCGGCGAAAAACCCGGCGACCGGCAGGCAGAAGAGGGCCGCGACCGCCGGCGCAGCCGCAATCGCCAGCGCCGCGCCTACTCGGCGCGGGCCGGCGATGCTCCACAAGCCGCGCAGCCAGCGCCGGGCCGGGACCTCGACGAAGCCGTGCAGGCTCAGCGCCAGCACGCAGATCAACGCGAGGACAAAGGCGAAACGCAGGGCGAGGAAGATGAGGTTCGGGGTCGTCGCCGGTAGGATCTGGCCCAGATAACCCGCGATCACGAGCAGGATCAGGAAATGGATGAGATAGATCGAATAGCTCGCCTCGCCGAGGGCGACGATGGCAGGGTTCCGCAAGAACCGCGAGATGCCGGTCTCATAGCGCGCCGCCCCGAACAGGATCAGGGCCGCACTCGGCGCCAAGGCGAAATTGGTGCTGAGGCTGACCAGCAGAGCTGATTGCCAGGTTTGCGAATAGGTGAGGAAGATGACCAGCGGAACGCTGGCGATTGCGGCCGGGAGCAGCCAGCGGCCGAATTCCCGTTCCCACCCCGCTACCAACCGGCTCCGGCGTTGCAGATAGAGTTGGGCGACCAGGCAGCCGAGGATGAATTCGCCGATGCGAACATAGGGCGAGAAATACAGGAGCCAACGGATGAAGGAATCCTGGTAGCCGGCGGCGACTCCGGCCATCGGACCGTATCTTCCGACCGCCCAAGAGTCGATCTCCGGCGTTATCGCATAAAGGCTCGAGGCGAGGCTGCCCCACAGGAGCGACCAGGCGACTATGGTACCCAGGACGATTGCCGGTCGCCGGAGCCGCAGCACGACGAGGGCGATCGCCGGATAGGCCAGGTAGAAGAACCACTCGGTGCTGATCGACCAAGTGAGCGAGATGTTGCTGGCGGTGACGTAGATGAGCGAATCGTCGGCGAAGGGGACGTAAATCCAGCTCTGGACGAACAGCAGATAGTAAGGCAGGGCGCGCAGAACATCGATGAACCCCGCCGTGTTGCCCGTCAGGAAATCGACGAGCTTGCGGCCGAGCAGGACGTCCAGCACCAGCATAACGAGGAAGAGCGGGTAGAGCCGCGCAAAGCGCGCCCACAGGAACGAGGCGAGGCCGGACCAGTGCCGGGCCGTCGCCAAGTGCCGGTAATTGTAATGGATGACGAAGCCGCTGAGCACGAAAAATAGCGTCATACCGAAGCCGGACAGCCGCGGTACCCACAGGCTGATCGCGTCGGGCGGCTCGTATCGGAGGATCTGAATGGTGCCGTGAGCGAGCACGACCGAGATGGCGGCGACGAAGCGCAGCCCGGTCAAGGCGGGAATCGCGCCGTCGCGCGGGCGATTCGGTACGCTCACCTTGTCGGTGCCGGGAAGGCCGTCGCCGGCCGATGGGTCGACGGCCGCTCCGGCTGCGAGATCGCGCCCAGCCGCGGTCACGAGGCCGCGGCTCTGGCGACCGGCGCCTGCCGGGGTTGTACGGCAGCGACATGGCCCACCGTCCGCGCAGCATTCCGCGAGCCCCGGTGCCGCCACATCCGCTCTCTGCCGACAGGCCCGACGATTTCGGTGGAGCCCGAAGCGACGAACCGGGGCCGTAGGCGCTCCGCGAGAGTGCGCAACCGGGCGCAGCCCTCGACCGAGGAGCCGGCGTCGCCGACCACCTCGCCGACCAGCAGGATCTGGGCCACGCGCGCCGCCGCGATGGCGCAAACGGGGCAGCCGCCCGTGCCGCTCGAAGTTGCCCGGATCGGCATGTCGGGATCGTCCCCGAGGTCGGTCATGGCAACGAAATCGTCGAAGATCACCTCGCTTCGTCGCGACCTGTGAGACACGCATCTGATCATGCGGACATCCTCCCCACGGGCGATGGCTCTCGCCCTGTCGTCTCGCGAGCCTCGAGCACGACGGGCGAGCCGTTACACCGCGATCGCTCCCCGCGGTGCCGACCATGTTCTCATAGGACGGGGGCCACAACAACCTTTGCGAAACTACCGCACCGGTCCGAGAATCGACTCCGAGACTTGTTCCCCAAGATCAACTTATTGATATAATAAGCATTTTCTGCTAAGATTGGATCGAGTTGGTTCGGCGGGGTAGGGAGCGAATCGTGCCGCACCAGACGAGTAACTGACCCGCCCGACAACCAAATTGCCTGGGAATTGAATACAATCGATTGTGCTCTATCTTAGCGATCTTCCGGTGTTCGGGCGACCGACTGGCAGGGTCTACCCCTCCGCAATCCCTTCAGAATCGGGGGCGCGAAGACGGGAACCAGCCGGGACGCTCGGTAAGTCGGCAGATGTTGGCCCCATCGAATGCCCCCCATCGGAGATCGTCCCATCTCCTCTGAATGGCCGCCCTGCGCTCCACTTTCGCCGTTCAGCCGAACCGGGGCGCCTGTTGAAAGCGGCATCCGCACGCTAATCCCCGTCCTGCCGTCGGGGCTCCAGCTCACACCGAGAAGCGAGCCCTGCCCACCGAGCCGGCCGGAGGCCCGGCAGCTTCGCGCCTCGAACTGGTCGTTCCACCGAAATTGATCGGCTCTCGAAACCGGTCATTCGTCCGGCATACTGGTTCGTGCCAGACCTCAGTCGTCTCCAAAGCTTCTCCGCCGCCACGGACTGACGCCGTTCGACCGAGTTGGCCACCTGGTGAACTCGGAATCGAGCGCATCAATAACCGCGGCCTTTGCGCTCTGGATCCGGCGATGCGCGCGAGCGATGCCGTCTCCTGGGGTGGTCGCGCTTCTTGCGTGGCCCTGGCCGCCCTTTCGTCCGCTACTGACGGTCGCCGACACGCGCCGACCTTCACGACGGTGTCAAGCGGTGGCCGGCCGAGCCGGAGCCGCCAACTTGAATTCCCGACTGAACTGTCGTGTCGATTCTTCCGACATCAGCTCTCCTCGGTTAGGAGAACTGTCCCCCTTTTCCCTGTCTCATTCTAGGGGCGCACTCCATGAATGCTCGCCGTGAAGGCCGTGCGGTATCCCTACGCCGGAGGCCGCCTGCCGTCCTGGAGGGGCGGAGCCTTCGGTCGCAGCCGGGCTGCGCGACCGGCGCGACGATGGGGCCGCCGATGATGCCGAGCGGCTGAAGTATCTGGCGAGCGATGCGCCGGTGATCCGGCTGGTCAACCAGCTGATCGCCCGCGCGGTCGAGGCGCGCGCCTCCGACATTCATATCGAGCCGATGGCCGATCGCCTGCGGGTGCGCTACCAAATCGACGGGGTGCTGCACGAGATCGACCAGTACCGTGACCCGGCTGCTCGATATGGGGGTCGATGATCATCTCCTGACCTCGACGCTCGAAGCCCTGGTCGGCCACCGTCTGGTGCGCACCCTCTGCCGAGGCTGCCGGCGGCGGCCGCACGAAGCGGCCCCCCGACCTGGTCATCCGCCTCGGGCTCGACCGGCTGACCGAGGTCCGGCCGATTCTGCTCTGGGATTCCCCGGGCTGCGCCGATTGCGGCGGGACCGGGTTTCACGGGCGGACTTCGATCCTGGAGGTGCTGCCGATGTCCGATTCGATCCGCCGGCTGGTGCGGCACCGGGCCGAAGCGCGCGCGATCGAGCGCCCCGAAGACGGCCATTCGTTTGGGTGGGGAAGGAGGGTCATGGCCGGACAGGAAAGCACCCAAGCGATCCAATCTCGTCGTCGCGGGCGCGCGAGGGACCGGGATCTCGGCGCGTTCCCGGGAAATTGCGTTGGACCGCCCCGGGCCGTAATGTGCATGGTCTCATCCACTGGTGCGAAACCCCCCTCGGCAATTTGTCGCCGTCGAGAGGGCGACGGGGGTGTGGGCGGCTCGATGCGGCAGGCAATCCCTCGTCCGGGCTCGGGACCGGTATGTCGGCGCGCAGCAATGGAGACAGAGGGTGTCAGCATTCAACGTCGATAGTCGTCCCGAATCGATCGATCGCCGCGCCGCCATAGCCTTGGCGGTCCGGGCCTTGGCGGCATTCTCCGTTGACCTCGTCCACAGCGGCGAGGGGGCTCGTCCCCGAAGCCGGCTGGACCAGGCTCTGGCATTGGTGAACCGGTTCCTCGATGTCCCTCCGGTACAACTCGATGCGATCAGCCCGCATGGTTGGGCCATCAAACGATCGACCTTCGGCATTGATTTGAAGAAGCGACTGAACCGGCGGCTGGGGCCCACCCCATTCCCCTATCAAGGATCGACAAACCTCTGTGGCGAGGCCGCATTTCTCTACTGTCTGATGAACGACCGACCGGATTTATATGCAAAACTAGCCATAGGATTGTGGAATGAAGCGGAGTTCAACCTCGAGAACGGGACGCTAGGGGGGGATTATTGGGTCAGGCCGGGCGACGGAACGATCAAGGCGCTGCCGACCGAGAGAGATGGCCCGATCCTCCAACTCGATTGGCTGACGATGGGCAGCCTGAGCAAACCTCATCGAGGCAATGCCGGACTCCACGATCTTTTCACCGCCGCGACATTGCCGGAGAATTTGAGGGACTGGTTCGGTGCTGCGGGTGCGCCCCAGATCAAAAGTGGTTTCGATCAGATCGTCGGGGGGAGTCTCAGTGACTTCAAAGAGTTGGTCAGTCTCGCGCGCGATCGATGGGTCATCCTGGAGATCGACCCGGGCATCATTACCCACCAAGCCCAAAACATGACCGACCGGCACTGGGTAGTCCTGTGCGGGGACCCCCAGGTTTTTGCCGGTACGCCGGCACGGGACGGCCTCCCGATGCAATCCATCAATGACGATAACGCCGAGGCTCTGAAGCTTTCGATGCCGATCTTCACGTGGGGCCTCGAAGACGCGCCGATTTACCGTTTGAATCGCGAAAGCAGAGTCGGAGTCGAGAATGATCCGTCCGTCCATGACTTTGTCAGATATTTTTACGGCGGCCTTGTCTTTCCAAGGATACCTTGATAAAAATTCGTGCCGCTCCGACAAATCAGAGTCGAGATGGATATGGCGCCGCAGTCAACTTGGAAATTGGCCGATAGAAAATCATCCATTTCGAAGCATCATGCCGCCAAATTTTATCTGCTCAGCTTCATCGTTCTCTTAAGTTGTCCCGAGCGGGCAAGTGGCCAATACGCCTATATCATCGGTCGCAATATTACCGTTATAGATACAAAATGGAATGTCGCAGTCTCCACAATAGCTTTGGATTTCTTGGCTTCTGATATTGTAGTCAGTCCGACCGCGGCGAAAGCCTATCTCTATGATGGCGGACATGACGCAAATTACGCTTTCGTCGAGATGAATTTGGCCACCACGAGCATCGTACGCAGGCGGCACTTGAAGGGATGGGTCGCCGCTATGACCGTCACCCCTGACGGCAAGCGGGTTTACGCGGCGGCAGGGGGCCGAATTTCGATTTTCGACACCGAAAGGAACAATCTATCCTTCGAGGAGATCCCTAATCTGGACGCGGAGTTTCTTGCTGTTTCACCGGACGGCAGGCGACTTTACCTGGTGGGAGACGGTTGGCCGAACTCCAAAGTAACGGTCGTCTCGACTGAAAACTATTCTGTAGTGGCGACTATTGGAGTTGGGAAGTCCGCTGCGGGCATTACGGTAGCTTCCGACGGCCGCAAGGCCTATGTGGCAAATGGCGACGATGATACGATTTCGGTGGTCGATATCGTCTCCGATACCATCTCGGCGACAATCCCCGTCGGCGCGGGGCCGCGTGGCGTCGCCCTGACACCCGATGACAAAAAGCTCTATGTCACGTGCTCGCCGCGTCTCCCGGCCGAGCGGCCGGGTGCGGATTTTCCGGATAGCGAAGTCGCGGTGATCGACACGGCGAGAGGCATCGTTTCGGCGAATATCAACTTCACTGATAATCGCCCGGTCGGGGTCATGGTGACCCCGGACGGTCGGGAGGTGTATGTCGTGAATGAAAACCGGGGTACCGTATCGGTCATCAATGTCTCGAGCGATGAGGTCATCGCGACGATCCGGGTTGGGGACCAGCCGAGATCGATCACCAATTTCATCGGTCCGGGGCCACGGCGCTGACCAGCTGCCGGTGACTCGCCTCGCCCGAGTTCCCTTTGCCCGAACCGGTCACGGCCGACGCCACCGCCGAACGACCAGTCCACGGCGCCAGCCAGACGCTCATAATCATAAAATAGGTCAATGAATTAGTCTCACCGCACAGGCCTCGGCGCGAGTGTTGCGCCGGGGGTTTATTTGATATTGGCGCCCGGTTGCCGCGCCGATTCGGCGGCCGGACGTGGTCAAGGCGGAATTTGATCTAACGAATCACGCATCGCAACCTGAATCGCTATTTAATCGATTTGGCCCGAAAGGATCCCCAAATTTACCGTGCTGTGGGCATCGTTGGCCCGTACCAGGCTCCCGGTTCGGACTCACTCGCCAGGGGGGCACCGGGCCCCATTGAAGGGCTGCCTTGCGCCACGGCGGCAGCTACCGGCGGTATGAAGAGAAACCGCCATCGATCTGCCCGAGCGTTCCTCCGTCGATCCGATGCCGGGACACTTGCAGGCAAGCATGGCGGACGACCGGGAATTTTCGAAGGGATGAAAACATGACAAAGCGCACACTGTCAGGCCCGTTCGCGGCCTTTGCGATCCTCCTCGCCAGCACCGGCTGTTCGACCGCTCCGACCGCCGTCGCGGGCGCGGGGCCGGAAAGCGGCTTCCACGCCAAGAGCTGGGTCGATGCGACAATGACCGACAGCCTGTCGGATCGTGGCGACGTGATCGTCACCAACGAGCCCAGAGGCTGGTATCGCTGACGGCGGCGTCGCTGGTGACGCCCGGTTTTCCTACGCCGCAGAACCATCGCGTCCCGGATCCTGACGCGTGTTTCAGCGACCGGGATCCGCGACGCGAGGCAGCGACATCGATTAGCCGCGTCGGCAGCCGCTCCGGCAGCCGCTCCGGCCGGCGATCAAATCAGCAGCGGGGACGATTGAGCTCCGTCACCAGCCACGCTCTTCTGCACCCCGCCATTGCCACCGATCAGCGAGCGGCCGAGCGTGAACACAGACTGCAGAGCCCGCCCGCCTGCGCCGCGGGCGGGGCTGGCCGAGCGAGCTGATCGCTCGCCATAGTGCCCGCAAGCCTAAAGTATAAAATCAATTTTATAGAATAAAATTTACTTCACAAACTGTATCCTTATTTAATCGACTTTTCCTTCCTCAATAACAAGATGTCTCCTGTCGGAAATTCATGGCACCCTGCTGATAGAAACGATAGACGCCGGTGAGTTTCTGCGATCTCGACACAATCCGACCGATGATCTGGTCGCTCACGAATGTTGTGCAAGCGGAAAGGAAAACACCATGTTGAGCCGTAAGCTTAGAGCCGCCCGGATCGTACTGGCGCTGATGGCCGTACTCGGCAGCGCCGCAGCCTGCTCCGGAGGCGCGTACCACCCGGCGCCTTATGTCGAGCCGGGTGAGAATTGGTACCCCGATGGCGGGCCGGCGGGCAACTGAGTTCCACTCGTTCGCCAATGACGATGGTAACGGGTCTGCCGCGCTGCCGACGCGGCAGACCATTGCCGGGCAGGTTTCATTCAGATTAAAACTATCTTTAATTGACAATATCTCGCCCGGACGGTGACGTGGTCGGATGATGATCCGCTCTATCCTAGAATAGAGTGTGTCACGACGCGGTGCGGGGGTAACGGCGCCATGATTTATGCTGAAGCGCTCAATGAGCTTCTGGACATCGTCGGCGAACCTTGCGTGCCGCCCGCATTGGTTCGGAGCGCGGCGCGGCTGACCGGGCGGATCGATCTCTGTCTGGTCGCAATTCGGGACGGCACAATGGTCGCCCGATCGGCAGCCGAAACGGTCAGGCTGGAGCCGAGCGTGCGGTTCCTGGACTACCTCGGCGCTGCCCGCGCGGGCGAATGGGAGCGTGCGCTGGCTATCGAGTCGGAAATGTTGCGATCGGAGCCGGAGGCGGGGCGGAAGCGTGTCCGACGGGTTCCAGCCGCCCGGTACGACGACCTCGAATCGCGGCCGGCACACGGCTGAACTCGATCGAGCCTGCGATCCTCGCCGAAGGGCACTCGCTCGGGCCGTCATCATCACGTTTCGCGCCGGATATTTGGTACCGCTCGCCGGTCGGTTCCTGCGCTCGCCGACGTACACCAGCACCCCATCCTGGTCGAACCGCCGGCGAGCATCGGGCTCGACCAGAGCAGCGGTGTACTCATGGCGCGGTGGCGATAAAATATTGTTTATAGTTTGAACTGTTATTTAATTGAATTACTGCTCCTTCACCCCAAAATCAAATCATACCGAGCCAACCGGTGTAAGAAATAACGCCGAGGTGGCGCGCGAACGGGACCGACTGCAGTGTCATGCGATCGCTTCCAGAGGGAAATGGAGCGCGAATCATGCCTCTCCACTGTGCCGTAGCCAGGCCGAAACGCGATTCTAGCCGGCACCACACTCAACGAATATTGTGGGCCCTTGGACCGCTGTTCATCCTGAGCGCCGTCGCTGGCTGTGCGGAGAATACCGGCGCCAGCATCCAAGCGACATCCCAAGACCCGGGCTACAGCTGGCCGGACAGCTTCTTCATGCTCGACACCAAGCCGGTGCAGGTCGTCGTCAGCGGCGCGGTTTCCGGTCTTTCCGAGACCAGCCTGCGGCGCAGCGTCGCCGCCGGGATGGAGAGTGCAGCACCCATCACCTGCTGCGCCCAGGCCGGGGACGATTTCAAGGCCAAGGCGCCGCTAGTCTTTACCCCTGGGATAACGAGCGTCGGTGGCCGATACCACGTCGTCTGGCGGTTTCAGGAGGTCCAGCCCGTTCCGATCGTCGGCTCCGCGGCACCGCTGGTTATTTCGGCCTCGGCCGAGCTCTACCGCGGCGGCGATCCGCTGACCCGTGCCCAAGGGCGAATTATAGTACGCGCGGGTGATTCCGCCGGTTCGGAGCGAGCGATGGTGGAATTGGTCAGAAAGGTCGAGAAGCGGCTGACGCCGTTTCCCAACTGGTGGATGGGCGGCGGCGAGGGCGGCGGTTGAGTCCCACCGAAGTTTCGGGCTGGGGCACGAACGGCGCCGAGGCCGCTCGTCCCGCAATGATCCATGTGACACTCCTGTGCGTCGATTTTTCTTGCTTTCGCAAATCCGCCGGCCACTTTCAAGGCAGACGGCAATAGTCGATGACCGGGGGCGAAGCCGGCGAGGGCAGTATGAATGCAAAATCTGTCGATACTCTGGAATGGGATGGTGCCGCTGTCGATGCCCGGATCTTGCTGATCGAGGATGATCGGGAAACCGCCGACGAAATCGTCAAGGATCTGACCGATCGCGGCTATTCGGTCAGCCATGTCGATCGCGGCCGAGCCGGATTGACATCCGCCCGGGATCAGACCTTCAATCTGCTCATCGTCGATCGGATGCTGCCGGAACTCGACGGCTTGTCGATCATCGGGGCGCTCAGGGCCGAGAACATCCGGATTCCGGTTCTCGTGCTGAGCGCGCTCGGCGAGGTCGACGAGCGCGTTCGGGGCTTGAAAGCCGGCGGCGACGACTATCTCACCAAGCCGTTTGCGCTCACCGAACTGGCAGCCCGCGTCGATGCCCTGTTGCGGCGCCCGATCGAAAGCCGGGAAACCGTCCTGCGGGTCGGCCCGCTCGAACTCGACTTGATCGACCGGGTCGCCCGGCGCAAGAGCCGCGAGATCGAACTCTTGCCGCGTGAATTCAAGCTGCTCGAATATCTCATGCGCCGCCCGGCCCGGGTGGTGACCCGCGACATGCTGCTGGAGGATGTCTGGCATTATCGCTTTTCGCCGCAGACCAATCTGGTCGATGTCCATATCGGCAAGCTGCGGCGGAAAGTCGATGCCGACGGCGAAATTCCGCTTCTCTATAATGTCCGCGGCGTAGGGTTCATCATGCGTGTCCCCGACTGAGATTCTCCGCTCGACGACATTCCGCTTCGCCTGCGCGCTGGCCGCGTTCTTCGGCGGCACGACGCTGCTGCTGTTTGCCTTCATCTATACGCAGACTGCGGGGTTCGAGAGCCGCAGGATCGAGGCGCTGATCACCGAGGATGCGCGGATCGAAGCCCGGCAGTCGCCCGACTCGGTTCGACAGTTCGTCGCGACGCGGGTCACCAACGACTTCCATCATCTCAATTTTGCCGGGCTATTCGACGCGAGCGGCAACCGGATCGCCGGAAATCTGGATGGTCTGCCCGAAGGGGTCCCGCCCGACGGCGCCGCCCATATAGCCCGCATCTCGCCCTCGGATCAGCGGAACCTGCCGGCAGAGACTGTGCGCGCCGTCGAGCGGCGGTTGCCCGATGGCAATATTCTGGTCGTGGCACGCTATAGCGAGGAAGTCGAGCGGTTGAGCGAGGAGGTCGTCCGGGCGCTCGAGCTGGGTCTGGTTCCAGCCCTGTTCCTGTCCGTCCTCGCCGGCATTTTCATGAGCTGGCAGGCACAGATCCGGGTCAAGGAAGTGAATGTCGCGGCCCAGCGGATCATGCGCGGGCAGCTGCGCGAGCGGTTGCCGATCCGCGGCTCCGGCGACGATTTCGACCGTCTCTCGGGGAGCGTCAACCGCATGCTCGACGAAATCGAGCGCCTGCTCGACGAGATCAAGGCGACCGGCGACGAGATCGCCCATGATCTGCGGACTCCGCTGACCAGGGTCAGGGCGCAGTTGGAGAGTGCGCGGCGCAAGCCCGCGAGTGCCGAGGAACTGGCGGCGGCCATCGACAAATCGATGGCGGGTCTCGATCAAGCCCTCGCCATCATCACCGCGTTGCTGCGGATTCGCGAGATCGAAGCCGGAAGGCGACGGGCCGGTTTCGCCGAGCTCGACCTGGCCGAAGTCGTCGGCGCGATCGACGATCTCTATCAGCCGATCGCGGAGGAGAAGAACATACACTTGAGTCTGGAAATCACCCTGACGCGGCGCCTTTTCGGCGACAAGGATCTGCTGATCGAGGCCGTCGGAAACCTCGTGGACAATGCGATAAAGTTCACCCCCGTGGGCGGTGTGATCGGCCTCACCTTGACGGAGCAGGACGGCAACCCACTCATCCGCGTGGCCGATACGGGACCCGGCATCGCCGAGGACGAGCGGGCGATGGTGTTCCTGCGGTTCCACCGATCGACTGGGGCTCAGCAGATCGCCGGCATCGGTCTGGGCTTGAGCCTGGTCGCGGCCATCGCCAAATTGCATGACATTCGCATAGTGCTGAGCGACGCCGGGCCGGGCTGCCTGGTTGACCTGATCTTCGAAGACCCGGCCGGGAGAGCCAGAGAACGCGGATTGGGCGCGCACTGACTCCGGGGTTCGAATGCGGCTGACAAACTGCCGCATGAGTATTTTCCGAGGGTACGCACGTCCATTGGCGCCGCCTAGTATCCGCGAACCCACTCGCCTGGGTGGCGGGTCCGGTGGGGTCTCTTCCCTCCCTGTCCTCACTCGAGTGTCTGGTCACCACGAACTTTCAGGATCACCGACCGGCTGAGAGGACGCCATGGCCAGCGCCCGGGTACAGCAGCTTGTCCCCCCCCCCGCAAATCCGTCGCCGGGCGCGGAAGACGGTCATCATGCTGGTCATCGACGACAACCCGGAAGCGGTCGATGTAATTGTCGACGAACTGGGCGCGCGCGGCTGCGAGCTGATTTATCGGGGCGAAGACATCGACAGGGTCGAGGCCGCCTGCCGGAACTATTGCGGCTTCGTCGAAGATCGGTCGCCGCCCGATCTCGCTCGGATCGCCAGTCTGGCGGCACTGCCGCAGCAAGGTTCCCAGATCGAATCTCTCGTGTTGTGGGCGCAGGGAGATCTCGATGGCCCGACCGGCGAGATCGGGCCTTCGCGCGGCGACCATCCGACAGGGCGATCGGTCCTCACCGAACGACCCGTGGACGTCGAACTCCAGTCGTCCTGCCCGATCACGACGCGTGGCACGGTCTTGTCCGTCGGCCCCTTGAAGCTCGATCTCATCGAACGCATGGCCGAGCGAGGCGGTCGCACCATTCGATTGTTGCCGCGCGAATTCCGACTGCTGGAATATATGATGCGGCGGGCTGGACAAGTTCTCACTCGAGCCGCGTTGCTGGAAGACGTCTGGAACTACCCCGTCGCCACCGAAACCAATGTGATCGACGTCCACATCGGTAAATTGCGAAAGAAAGTCGACTTGCCCAGCGAAAATCGCCTGATCCATTGTGTTCGCGGCACCGGCTTCATGCTGGTTGCTCTAGGATAGAGACAGCGTTCCGATGTAATCCATCGTGGCCTCCTCCCCGGACGCGGATGTGTCCGGCGGGCGTGGTGGTGCGGGCATCCGCCACCAGGTGCCATTCCCGAGGGCACTTGGCGGGCACGGTGGCCGCCCGGTCGAACGCCACCGCTTCAGCGACTTCTCGACAATCTCACCGGGAGCGATCCCGAGCGACCGATTCCGTCGGTGACGAGAGCCCGAGCACGCGGGAGCTGCCTCCTCGTCGGGTCTCCTGCCGCCATCGGCCTGGCGCCGAAATGCAATGAATTTCGAAGCCGGCCGAGGATTCACCGGCCAGGATACCAGGAACCTATAAATTATCGATAGAGATAAGTTCTGCCGGCCGAACTATAGTATAAAATATACTTTACAATCTATATCGCCTTTTATTTTTTAAATTAAAATGTAGTTTTATTGCGATCGAACCTGATGGTAACCACTTTTCCGTTCGGACATACTCCCCGATTATATGCGGTCGGGCGACAGCGGCCTGATTTTGTCTTTTATTCAGGGGCTCGACCGCGAGCTGGGTCGAATCGGATGAAGGTTGGCTCATGAAGCTCGTAGCTTTTGTTCTCGGACGCCCGTACACCGTCGTCGCAGCGCTGATCCTCGTCTGCATTCTGGGATTGGGCGCGGCACTCCGGATGCCGATCGATATCTTCCCCGAGATCGACATTCCCGTCGTGAGCGTCGTCTGGACCTATAACGGCATCAGCGCCGAGGACATGCAGAACCGGATTCTGTCGCTGCATGAACGCCAGATGGCGTCGCTGGTCGACGATATTTCGCGGATCGAGGCGACCAGCTATCAGGGAGTGGGCGTCGAGAAGGTCTATCTGCACGAAGGCGCCGATGTCAGCCGTGCAGTATCGCAGATCGCGAGTTCCTCGCTGGTCGTACTCAAATACATGCCGCCGAACATCACGCCGCCGCTGGTCCTGCGCTATGGCGCCACCGACGTGCCGATCATCCAGCTCAGCCTGTCGAGCAGCGCGCTGCCGGACACCAAGCTCAACGATCTCGGCCAGAACATCATCCGACCCGATCTGGCCGTCGTCCACGGCGCCGAAGTGCCGCAGCCCTATGGCGGCAAGCCGCGCGTGATCATGGCCGACCTCGACCAGCAGGCGCTCGATGCGCGCGGCCTGTCGCCCGCCGATGTGAGTGCGGCACTGCAGCGCCAGAACGTCATCATCCCTTCAGGCGATGTGAAGATCGGCCAGAAGGATTATGCGCTGACCATGAACAACAGCCCTGATGTCATCGCCAAGATCGACAGTTTTCCGGTCAAGGTGGTCAACGGCAAGATGGTCTTCATGCGCGATGTCGCGCATGTCCACGACGGCTATCAGGTCCAGACCAATTCCGTTTCGGTCGACGGCACGCCGGGTGCGCTGATCACGATCCGCAATACCGGCGGCGTCTCGACCCTGGCCGTGATCGACGGCGTGCGCGCCGCTTTGCCGGACATCGCCAAGATCATTCCCAAGAACGTCTCGATCAAGGCGTTGTTCGATCAGTCGGTCTTCGTCGACGCCGCGCTCGACAGCGTCGAGACCGGCGGGCTGATGGCGGCCGGTCTCACCGCCCTGATGATCTTGCTGTTTCTCGGCAATTGGCGGCTGACCCTGATCATCCTGGCGTCGATTCCGCTCTCGATCGTCGCCGCCGTCCTGATCCTCGGTATCGACGGACAGACGCTGAACACCATGACCTTGGGCGGGTTCGCACTCGCGGTCGGCATTCTGGTCGATAACGGCACGGTGGTGATCGAAAACATCGAACGCCATGTCGGGCTGGGCGAAGGGCTGGTGACGGCGATCGTCGAGGGCGCCGGCGAGGTGGTGGTGCCGACTTCGCTCGCGACCTTGTGCATCTGCATCGTCTTCGTGCCGGTCTTTCTGCTCCAGGGCACAGCCAAATATCTGTTCTCGCCCTTGTCGCTCTCGGTCTGCATCGCGCTGATCGCCAGCCTGGCGCTGTCTTTCACGCTGGTGCCGGTGCTGTTCAAATTTCTGATGCGGTCGGCGGCCGGCCATCATGCCCAGGGTGACCGGCGGGCGAGCCGCAATCCGTTCAGTGTCATTCATCGTCGTTTCAATCACGGCTTCGAGGCGTTTCGCGAGGCCTATCGGGACAGCGTCGGCTGGGCGCTGGTACGACCTCTGCCGACCATCGGCTTCTTCGCCTTGCTGATGGTGGCGTCGTTGCTGCTGTTTCCGACGCTCGGCGAAGACTTCTTCCCGCAGGTCGATGCCGGTCAGATGCGGCTCCACGTCCGCGCGCCGCCGGGGACGCGGATCGAACAGACCCAGGCCGATTTCGCCCAAGTGGAGACCGCAATCAGGCACCTGGTCGGCAATGACCAGATCGACACGATGCTCGACAATATCGGCCTGCCCTACAGCGGCCTCAACATTGCGCTCAGCGATTCGGCCTCGGTCGGCCCGATGGACGGCGAGATCCTGATTGCGCTGAAACCGGCCCACACGCCAACCGCCGAACTGACCGCCCGGCTGCGTCGCGAACTGCCGAAGCGGTTCGCCCAGCTGCAATTCTTCTTCCAGCCGGCGGATATCGTCGATCAGGTCCTGAATTTCGGCCAGCCGGCGCCGATCGATATCCGCGTGTCGGGCCCGCACGGCGATGCCGCCTTCGCGCTCGCCGACAAGCTGGCCCGCGATCTGCGCGAGATTCCCGGCGTCGTCGACTCGCATGTCTTCCAGGTGCCGAACGCGCCGACCCTCGATCTGGATGTGAACCGGACGATGGCCGGGGGGTTCGGCCTCGACCAGGCGGAGACCGCGAACAACGTGCTGGTGACGACCAATGGCAGCGCCCAGACCGCGCCGAATTTCTGGGTCGATCCCGCCACCGGCGTCAGCTACCCGCTGGTGGTCCAGATGCCGACTTACACGATCAACGATCTGAACGATCTCGGCCGGATGCCGGTGACCGCCAGCGGCGCCAAGACCTCGCCTCAGCTTTTGATGAACATGAGCAAAATCGCGCGTGGGACCCAGCCGCTGGTGACCTCTCAGCTCAATATCCGGCCGGTGTTCGATGTCGACGCCGATGTCCAGGGCCGCGATCTCGCCTCGGCCGCGGCCGCGATCGACCGGGTGATCGCCCAGGACCGGCCCGACGCCGCCAGCGCCATCACGGTGACGCTCAGCGGTCAGGTCGAGACCATGCGCAACAGCTTCGACGGGCTGTTTTCCGGTATGGCTCTGGCCGTACTGCTGGTCTACCTGTTCCTGGTCATCAATTTCCAGAGCTGGCTCGATCCGCTGATCGTGCTCATGGCCGTGCCGTTCGCGCTCGGCGGCGTGATGTGGATGCTGTTCTTGAGCCAGACCCATATCAGCGTGCCGGCTCTGATGGGCAGCCTGATGTGCATCGGCCTCACGACTGCGAACAGCATTCTGGTCGTGACCTTCGCCAATCAGCGGATGGCGGCGGGAGATAGCCCGTACCAGGCGGCGCTGAGTGCCGGCTACACTCGACTGAGGCCGGTGCTGATGACGGCCGGTGCCATGGTGCTGGGCATGATCCCGATGGCCCTGGGTGTAGGCGAGGGCGGCGAGCAGAACGCGCCTTTGGCGCGGGCCGTCATCGGCGGCCTGCTCTTCGCCACCTTCGCCACGCTCGTCTTCGTCCCCGCCATGTATCGCCTGCTCCGGCGGGCGCCGACCATCACGGAACCGGAACTTCTGGCCGGAGGCCATGTTGCGCGCGCGTGATTCCTTTCCCACCGATAGAACGGAAGAGCCTGATATGACGCCTGAACCCATCGCCGGCTCGCATCGGGAATATCTGGACGACTCCGAGGTCGCGCGTCAGCGGCGGACCGGCCGGCGAACGATGCTGGCGGCCGGGGTCGTCGCATTGTTGCTGGCGGCCGGTTTCGCGGTCGTCCAGACAGTCAAGATCAGGGATGCCGATCTTCTGGCGACGGCGACGGCGGCTGCCGCCGCAGCGCCGCCGCCGGTCGATGTCGCCACGGTCATGCCGGCGGCATCGACGAGCCGATTGACCCTGCCAGGCGAAACCTCCCCCTGGTATGGGACGACGATCTATGCCCGGGTCGACGGTTACGTCGCCAAATGGTTCGTCGATATCGGCGACCATGTCGAAGAGGGGCAGGTCCTGGCGACGATCGAGACCCCGGAACTCGATGCCGAACTCGACGCCGCCCGGGCCAAGCGCAACGCCGCCGCGGCCAATGTCCAGGTCAGCGAGGCGGAAGCGCGCTTTGCCGACAGCACCTACCGGCGCTGGAAGGATTCGCCCAAAGGCGTCGTATCCGCACAGGAAACCGACGACAAAAAGGCGGGATCGGAGAGCGCCGAAGCCAAGTTGACCGCGGCGCGCGCCCAGGTCAGCTTGGCTCAAAGCGAAGTCGATCGGCTGACCGCATTCCAAAAGTTCAAACAGGTTACGGCACCCTTCAAGGGCACGATCACCGAACGGAAGATCGATATCGGCAATCTGGTGACGGCCGGCAGTACCGCGGCGACGACGCCGCTTTATCGCCTGATCCAGGACGACCCGATCCGGGTGTTCGTTGACGTGCCGCAGAACGCGGCCGGTGCGATGAAGGTCGGAACCGCGGTCGATGTCGTCACCACCGGCAGCCAGAGTCGGGCATATTCTGGAACGATCACACGGACTTCGGACGCCGTCGACCCGCAGGCGCGCACGCTCCAAGTCGAAATCGACTTGGCCAACCGTGACGAAACGCTGGTTCCCGGGCTCTATGTCGAAGCCGAATTCCATCTCGCGAGCGGCGGCGAAGCGGAAATCCCGGCGGCCGCCCTCCTGTTTCGCACCAAGGGACCGCAAGTCGCGGTGCTCGATGGCGATCGCGTCGCGTTTCGTGACGTGACCATCGCCGAGGATAATGGCACGGAGGTGGCGCTTGCCTCCGGAGTAAAGCCCGGCGACCAGGTCGTGCTCAACATCAGCAGCCAAATCGGCGACGGCGACGCGGTCGTGGTGTCCGCTGTCGACGGCAAGGCCCCCGGTATCCGGGCGGCATCGCGATAGGTGAGGCGATGAGACGGTTACGCCGGTATGTCGCAATCGCAGTGCTGGGCGGTCTGCTCGGCGGCTGCACCGTCGGACCCGACTACCAGGCGCCGAAGCCGGAATTGCCGGCCGGCTTCCTCGCAGCGGGACCGGCCGACGATAGGCCCCGCACCGACGCTGCGGCCGCGACGGAAACAAGCTGGTGGGAAACCTTCCACGATCCCGAATTGACCGGCCTGGTCCAGCGCGCGATCGCCGGGAATCTGGATTTCAAGCGCGCGCTCGCCCGACTGCAGGAGGCGGAGACCTTCGAGACAGCCGTGATTGGCACGGCACTGCCGGAGGTCGGCATCAGCGGGGCGGCCGGCACCGGCACCGGCTCGGATCTGACCCGCGGCAAGCTCGCCCCGGCGCTCGGCGCCGCCGATAACCGTAATGGCGAGCAGGTGGTGCAGGCGATCGGCTTCGATGCAGGATGGGAAATCGATTTCTTCGGCAAGCTCCGCCGCGAGGTCGAGGCCGCCGGCGACGACGCCCAGGCGGCCGAAGCGGCGCGCGACGATACTCTCGTCACCCTCGTGGCCGACGTCGTGCGCGCCTATTTCGACGAGCGCGGGCTGCAGATGCGGCTCGCCGCGCTCGAGCGTGGAGTAGCCACGGCGCAGCAGACGGTCGACTTCGTACAAGCGCGCTATGACCGCGGCTTGACCAACGAACTCGACCTCACGCTGGCCCAACGTGAACTCGCCACCCTCGGCGCCGAGGTGGCGCCTCTGCGGGCACAGGTCGAGGCGGCGCGCGATACCATCGCGGTACTGATCGGACAGTACCCGCAATCGGTCGACCGGGAATTGGCCGAGCCCGGGATGATCCCGGCCTTGCCGAACACGGTCGATGCCGGCCTGCCGATCGATCTCCTGCGCCGGCGTCCGGATATTCGTGAGGCGGAACGGCAACTGGCCGCGGCGACGGCGCGCGTCGGGGTCGCCACCGCCAATCTCTTTCCGCATGTCGATGTGACCGCCGCAGTCGGCTTGCAGGCTCTCAGCGGGGCGGCGACAAAGAGCCCGCTGATCTGGGCCGCGGGGCCGGCCGCGTCATGGTCGGTGCTCGACTTCGGCACGCTCGATGCCGAGGTCGACGTCGCGGATATCCGAGCCAAGGAGTTTCTCCTCGCCTATAAGCAGACCATTCTGCTCGCGGTCCGGCAGGTCGACGCCGCGATCGGTGATTATGCTGCCGAACTGCAGAGCCTTCACAGCCTGGATGCGGCGCTGGCCGCCGGTCAGCGTTCGGTCACGCTCGCTTCCCAGCGCTATGATCGCGGCCTCACCGATTTCCTCAACGTGCTCGACGCTCAGCGCCAAGAATACGCGTTGGAAGACCAGTGGGCGACGACCGAGCAGGCGGCCGCAGAGTCGCTGGTCGCGCTCTACAAAGGCCTCGGCGGCGGGTGGGAGCACTATCAGAAGCTGCCGCGGTTTCGACAGCCGCAGCCGGCCGTCGTCGCCGCCTTCCGGCGGCTGTTCGACTCGAACACCGAAGCGAAATGACCGGTCGCGGCCGATTGGCGCACCGGCGAGGAGGAGCCCGGTCATGACCACAGCAAATCCGCCGGCCGTGTGCCTGCGCATCTATCTGGGCGAGGAAAAGCGCGAGGGCGACCGTCCGCTCTACCAGGTGATCATCCGTCAGGCACGGCAGATGCATCTCGCGGGGGCGACCGTGCTCCGCGGCTCCCAGGGCTATGGCAGATCCGCGCGCCTCCATACCGCCGATGTGCTGTTTTCCGAGGATCTCCCCGTCGTCATCGAGATCATCGATCTGGCCGAAAAGATCGATGCCCTCGTCGCCATCCTGGAAAAGCGCAAGGACATCGGCTTGATGACGTGCCAGCCGATCGAATTGCGCGGCGGCCGGGCGTTCACCGAGTAGAGTGGGTTTAGCAGAATCAAAAAAATATTTTATCTAGGATATAAGAATTTTCATACTCTGAATGCTTATTTAATTGATTTCAACATGCGTCGCTATAATCTAAATCAAACGTAGTCCTGTGGACCAAATATGGCCGCGCTGACTCGATCAGAATTGTTGATAATACTGGGAGTCTGAGTCTAATTCATCCCAGACCGGCGGCTTGACCAGCGGCCTCGGGCGAAAGCGGAGCGCGTGACATGGAGGTGGTGGCTGTTGAGACGTCGGAATGGGGTACCGTCAGCGTCGATGCTCGAATTCTTCTGATCGAGGACGACCGTGAGACTGCTGCTGAGATCGTCAGCGATCTCGAAGATCACGGTTACGCGGTGACTCATGTCGATACTGGTCAACGGGGTCTGAGATTGGCCCGTGACGAGGCCTTCCACATTCTGATCGTCGACCGGATGCTACCGGAGTTGGACGGGCTCTCGGTCATCAAGACGCTCCGCACTGAAGGGATCCGCGTTCCCGTGCTCGTCCTGAGCGCGCTCAGCGGTGTCGACGAGCGTGTCCGGGGATTGAAGGCCGGGGGCGACGACTATCTGACCAAGCCCTTCGCGCTCAGCGAGTTGGCCGCCCGGGTCGAGGCCTTGTTGCGCAGGCCCACCGAGACCCGCGAAAGCGTCTTGCGCGTGGGTCCCCTCGAGCTCGACCTGATCGACCGGGTCGCTCGGCGGAAGTCACGCCAAATCGAGCTGTTGCCGCGCGAATTCCAGTTGCTCGAATTCATGATGCGCCGGCCCTCGCGGGTGGTGACCCGCGACATGCTGCTCGAACGGGTCTGGAACTACCCGAGCCCGATGCGAACCAATCTGGTCGATGTCCATCTCGGCAAGCTACGGCGCAAAGTCGATGCCGAAGGCGAAATACCCCTCCTCTACAATGTTCGAGGCATAGGGTTCATTCTGCGTGTCCCGGAGTGAGCTTCTCCGTGCCACGACGTTCCGTCTGGCCTCTGCTCTAGCACTTCTGTTCGGCGGCTCGACGATCCTGATCTTCGGGTTCATCTACTGGCAGACCGCCGGGTCGGAGACGAGACGAATCGAGGCTCTGATCAGGGCCGATGCCCGGATCGAGGCCGGCGAGCCGATCGACCTCATCCGCCGCTTCGTGACCAACCGGGTGACCAGCGATTTCCACCACTTGACTTACGCCGGTCTGTTCGATGCCGGAGGGCGGTGGATCGCCGGCAATCTGGAGGCGATACCACCGGATCTGCCGCCCGACGGCACCGTCCACGCCATCAGGATCGCGCCGTCCGGCATCGATGGTGCCGACGTCGAGACGGTGCTGGCCGTCGAGCACCGTCTCAACGATGGCAGCTACTTGGTCATCGGGCGGACGAGCGAGGAACTCGAGAGATTGCGCGAGCAGGTGGCGCACGCCCTCGAACTCGGGCTGCTGCCGGCTGTGGCCCTGTCCCTCGCGACTGGGGTCTTGCTCAGCTGGCGCGCCCAGAAACGGGTCAAGGAGGTGACGGATGCGGCCGAGCGCATCATCCAGGGCCAGTTGCGCGAACGCCTGCCCGTGCACGGCTCGGAGGACGATTTCGATCGCCTGTCGCGGAGCGTCAACAGGATGCTCGACGAAATCGAACGTCTGCTCGACGAAATCAAAGCCACCGGCGACGAGATTGCTCACGACCTCAGGACGCCGCTCACGCGGGTTCGGGCACGGCTCGAAAGCATCCGCTGGAAACCATGCTCCTTCGCGGAGATGGAAGCAGGAATCGACAAAGCCATGGTCGGGCTCGATCAGTCCCTGGCCATCATTACGGCACTCCTGCGGATTCGCGAGATTGAAGCGGGGCGTCGGCGGGCCGGCTTCCGCGAAGTCGATCTCGCCGAGGTAGCCATGGCTATCGATGAACTCTACCAGCCGATCGCGGAGGACAGGGAGATCCTGTTGGCGATGCACATCGACCCGGTGGCGCGGCTCCAGGGTGACCGGGATCTTCTCGTCGAGATGGTCGGAAATCTCGTCGACAACGCCATCAAATTCACCCCCGATGGCGGCACCGTGTCGGTAACCCTGACGGCGCCGTCAGGCGTCCCAGAGATCCGCGTGGCCGATACTGGACCGGGCATCGCCGCGGAAGAACGGGAAAAGGTGCTGGTCCGGTTCTATCGATCGATGCGCAATCAGCAAATCGCCGGGGTCGGGCTCGGATTGAGTCTGGTTGCCGCCATCGCCAAGCTCCATGATGTCCGGATCCTTTTCGGCGATGGCGCGCCCGGTTGTGTCGTCGATCTCGTGTTCGAGGGAGCTGCGAGCAACCAAGGTGCCGAACGATCGCCCGAGACTCGCGTCCAACGATCCTGAAAACATCACCCGACCCGGGGGATTATCGGATCGGGTGATGCGTGCAGCCGCGACCTGCTCGGCCGCGACTCCATGAACCCTCCGGCCGAAAAGTCCGATCCCGCGGCTGCTGGGCTCGGACCCCGACCGGTTGGCGTTAGAAGCGGAAGCGCGCACCAACCGTCGGGTCGATGGTCGAGTCGTGCAGGAAGCCGCTGGAGAGGCCGCCATCGACGACCGAGTACATGAAGCCGCCATAGACATCGAGGCGCTTGGTGAATTTGTAATCGGCCAACAGCGAGAAGGCATCGAGATCGCCGGCGCATGCCTTGTTGATGGTGTTCGCCGGAGCGGTGCCGGTCGACGGGCAGGTCTTGTCCAGGAAGTCGTTCTGCCATTCGTGATAGTAGGCTCCGGCCAGATCGAGTTCCGGGGTGAGGGCGTATTTCAGCCCCGTCCACCAGTACTCTAATACCTTTTGATTGGTGAAGGCGTTATTGGTTCCCTGCCCGGCGGCGATGGTATAGCCGCCGAGGTCCGGGATCGGCACGGTGCTCACCCCCTTCACCGGTGAGCCCAGGGGATTCTGCGGATTGTCGAATTGGAGATGTTCGTAGCCGCCATAGAATTTGAATGCATCGAGTTCGTAGCGGGCGAGGAACATATAGGTCGTGTTGTCTGAAATGGTCGCCGCCAGTTGCTCTTGCGTGCCGGCAGCCGGGGCGGCGAGGGTCGCTGCCGAAATCGCGTCGTATTTCTGGCTGTAGACGGCGTCGACCGAAAGGCCTTCGAAATCGGTGCCCAGATCGAACTCATAGGCACCACCATTGGTGATGTTCGAGTTTCCGGGGATTTGAACCAGCGTCGCGGCCCGGACCGGACCCAGATTGACCAGGTACTTGAGCGAGTTGTCCAAGCGGGCGTCCTCGGTATCGCCCATGCCGGCGACCGTGCCCGAGTAGCCGATCAGCGAGAAGGCGTTCGAAGCGCCCATCGGGTCGTAGGCAATCACGCCATCGAGCGTCAGCGCGTTCTGCCGCCCGACGGTGAGAGTACCGAACGTCGGCGAGCTCAAGCCGATGTAGGCGGCACCGTTGAAGGGCTGCCCGGCGCGGCTCGAATCGCCGCCCGAGACCTGCTTGTTGAGGGGCACGCCATTCTGGTCGACGAGCGATTGCTGGCCGTTGGAAAGTTGACCGGAAGTGGGCACGAACGTGCTCTGGACGTTGAACACGGCCGACAGCCCGTCGAAGATCTCCTCGGTGCCCTTGACCCCGAGGCTCGAATAGCTCAAGGCGTTGGGGGCGAAGCTGAACTGCCCTTTGTTGCTGTTCTTGGTGATCAGGTACTCCAGGCCCGGACCATAATTGCCGTTCAGCGGGGTCCCGGCGGTCTGGTAGGCGGCACCGAGATCGATGCTGCCGGAGATGGTGATGCCGTGCCAGGTGAGGGGGCCGTTGTCGGGGCCGGTAGGTGCCGGAGCAGCAGTTTGCGGCGGCAGCGGCTGCGCCTCGAGCTTGTTCTCGCGCGCCTCGAGCGCTTCGATCCGTGAGATCAGGAGTTGGTTCTGCTGCTTGAGTTGGTCGGACTGCGCCTTGAGGTCCGACAACTCATCGGCATAGGCGGCGCTGGCGATACTCGAAATCGCAGCCGCACAGAAAAGCGCTTTCTTCACTATAATCCCCCGTTTAGTAAAAGTTCACCGCAGACATGCCTTGAGAGTCGGTGACCTGGAAGTCCCGTCTGCGCTGTACTGTTAAAGTATATCTTTGTTATTGCGATAATGTGTCAACAATTTTTTTCTTGTTAAAATTATTTTTAGAAATTAAATTTAGTTTTAGTCTTCCATATATTGAGACGACAGGAGAAGTTGTGACAAAATTCGAAGAAGAGACTTCAACTTCTTTATCGTTATCCACGGCCCGCCGATCGCCTTCCGAGGGGTACGCGTGGCATGGATGCAACATTCCGGTATGATGTGCCAAACTCGGTGGAGTTCTGGTCGGCGGGGGAGCCTATCCCAGGTCGTCCGCCCTCGAGACTGGAGCGATCGGGAATCGATTCCGCGCCTGTCGCCCGGGTAGCGTCCCACAGATGTCTACAGCCGGACCCATCATCAGAGTTTTGCCGCTCAGCATGGCACTCCCGGTGATGTTCACGGCCGGCTCCATGCAGCCCCACGACGCCGCCTCAAATATTGAGAAGGGGGATGACGCCTCTCCACCGATAGAATTTGCCAGCGTTATTGAATGGCCCGCGAGTTCTCCACGTATTAGCACGAGTTCGATATCGACTTTATCCCTGTTTAGTACCGCACGTTGAGACATCTTGGCTCTTGATCATGCACCTCCATCGGCGCCGGCCTGAGATCGAACAGCGGCAAAGTAAACGGATTGCCTTCGATCTGCCCCGTGACCGGGCCGACGAGAGGCGTCGTGCGCTGATCGGAACGGACACAGATTCCGAGCGGACCCGAGAAGCGGCACGTATGTGCCCCCTGCCCAGTGGGACTCTGAGGGTATCAGCTCACTATCTCCCTGGAGGACTGAGGATAGCTAATCTTGCCGCGCGGGCTTCTCTGCGGAATATGACGGCGGGAACGCCCCTTTTGGTTGATTCCGGGGCAATTGCACAAACGGCAGCGTTCCACGGCTCCGGTTCCAAACCAGCCAGTCCGCTTACGGGGCCCGTCCAGGCCCTCGGACCATTCGCTCCTATCGGCGCTCATGGACGCGTCCCGATCTTGGCGGGCTCAGTAGCCTGGATGTCCAAGAACACCAGATCGAGGTCGGTGAACAAGTCGCGGCGCCGGGCGAACAGATCCTCCTCGATCAGATCCTTCGTCGCCCGCGGCGCCCGGGTCCGCCCGCTGTGAATCGGCCAACGCCTCACGCAGCCACGCCATCGCCCGATCGAGACGATGCAGTTCGAGACCCTCCGTGCCTGCGCGCTCGTGCCCGTCCGGCCACTCGTCGCAGGCCCGGTCCGAGCCCGAGAGGCAGAGCCGGTGCAGGAAGCTGGCGAAGACGGCGCGCTCGACGGCGACGCCGTACTGGAGATCGGCCAGGAGATCCTCGATGACCGCGCGACACCCGGTCTCGTGCCAAAGCCGATCGAAGACCAGGGCAGCGCCGATCCGGCGGCTGTCGACCGAGAGCCCGGCGCCCGCCCGAAACGCCGACAGCACCAGCGACGCCTCGCTCTTCCGGGCGCTCGACTGCAGCAGTTTGGTCGAGCTTGCCGCTCGCGGTCCGGTCTTCGGCCCGGCCGAGCGTCGCCACGACGCGCTGGCGAACCTGGCCGCCCTCGCGGCAGCTCTCGACGATCTGGAGGTACGTTCGGTCCTCGAGACGCTTCTGGCGGAAGAACATGACGCCTCGCGGAAATGCGCAACGACAAATATGCTGAAAACACTGTCAATCAAGCTGTAAAGAGGAGAGCACTTGGCGCTACATTTTGAACAAATTCCAGTCCAGACCGGCTGGAAAACTGCAGAAATACGCAATTATCTTCGACCTGATGCGCACCAACTGTTCAAGTCGCGTCGAGCGCGTCCTGCGGACGGCGTCGGCGACGCCATTCGCAACATCCTCGACCCCTTCATCCCGCAGGAATGCTCGAAGTACCTGGTCTCAGCCGGATCTGCGCGAACCTAAAATCTTCACGCTCGAGGACGTGACGCCTGCCGTCATTGGCGTGCAGGCCTATTTGGCTGCGGCGCTGTCGCCTCGCAAGCCGAACCCGCTTGATCGGAAGGAGCCCGTGCTACACTCATGGATAATTCACATATTGTCTTGTCCCGATTCTCGGGCCCGGCTCCCTCTCAAATCTGCGGCCAAACAACCGTCGATTGGAGATCTCATAATCAGTTCACAACATCATCAACGCCGCGCAGGAGTTCGTCAGGTAGCAGAATTCTCACCCGCTGCCGACCGCTTTCGAGAATGCCTGATTTATTCAGTGCGGAAATGGCCCGTGTCACCGCCTCACGGTTCGCACCTATAGTGTTGGCGATCTCTGCATGGGACGGTATCCGAAAAAATTCTGCTTTCCCCACATTCCCCGATTCGAGTGACAAATTCGCTAAATAGGCGCGAACCCGCCCTTCTACTGCGTGCGTGGCCGACTGATACAGTCTGTCGGTGAGGCGGCGCACGAGACGAACAAGGTTATCCAGCACTCGAGCGCTTACAATCGGTATAGAATCTAAAATCCGACGGAACTCGTGCCGGCTGAGGATCACGACTTCGCTAGAGCTCTGTGCATAGACGGCTAGCGACCGAGGCTTGCCATCAAGCGCGGAAAGTTCCCCGAAATAATTGCCGGGCTTGATGCTGCTGAATAGGATTTCCTTGCCGGCTTCGGTCCAGAGTACACAGTGCAGCTGCCCGGATATAAGAAAATAGACGTCACATGAATCATCGTGTCGGTCCAATATAGCCTGTCCGGCAGAGAAGCACCGCACCGACGCTCGAATGTTGAGAGATACTAGAGCCTCGCCGCTTGTCCCCTCAAATAAAGGCAGTGATAAAAGCGTCTTTGTAAGCTTTGTGTCGGTACCATTACCTTCTGTACCTCCAAGCGTCATATCACGACTTGACATATCAACTATCCCGGAACAGATATTTTTACCGATCTTTAGCGCACTCGGAAAAGCATCCCTCCGCCTCGATAGGCGAAGGGAACCGTCGGCTCAAAGGCGCTTGTCGGGTAGAGCGTCGTCGCAACGTTGTCGCCAACCGCAGAGAACAAGAGTTGAAGCTCATGGTAGGAAGGCGATATGATCGCACCGTCGAGCGTTCCTCGTGGAGATCGAGTGCATCATACGCGTTCCATCCGAGCGCAAGCAGAATTGTCGAGACCGAGAGGGCGAAGTTGGATGCGGATTCGCGCCGGCGTCGTGGGCAGCAGTTTCGATCTGCCCCAGGGTCACCCCGAGCGAGATCGCGACCTGGGGGCGATAGCCGTCTTCGTCGTCTTGCTTCTCCCGCTGAGTCACCGCGTAAAACGCGTTTGAAAGGAAATTGAGAACAACCTGCGCAATTTGCTGGGGAACGATCCGGGCGATGACCGGGCGATCTGTACGCTCTCGAAGCCAGCTCACTGCGGTCGAGGGCAGACTTACGCGGGCGCCGTGGAGCGCCAGATTGGAAGCATCACCGAGCAGCGTCACCAGATCGACCTCTTCCTCCGTTGCCGGATCGCTTCACGCATGCAGGAGCATCTTGTGAAGAATGCGGTCGGTGCGTTGTCCGTGCCAGCCGATGATCGCCAGATTCCTGGTAATCAAGGCCAACGTCTCCTCGATCGCCGGGCTCTTGCGCGGACCTAGTTCCGCCTCGAGTTCGGCGACCAGTTCGACCGTCAGGCTGGCAAAATTATTAATGAAATTCAACGGATTCTTGATCTCGTGAGCAATATCGGCAGTAAGTTGACCGATCGCCGCCATCCCTTCCTGCGACTCTGGCCGAGCGGGCGCCGCATGCAATTTGGCCAAGGTAGCTTCCAAACCCTTGCCGGGAGAACGGAGATCGTCGTCACCGGTTTGCCGTGCGGGAAGGTCCGTCGCGGCGTCGACCCTTCCGTATCTCGGTGCCGAGACAATCCTGTCGGCCGATTGCCGATAAGTGGCTTTGCCGGCGTCCGTGACGTTCGACTCGACCTGGTGTCGTTCGCGGAACATGGCGTCAAAATAGACTTCGCAGTCCCGATCGCGGCTGATGGTTCGAGCGTGTGGGCGGGTGAAGGTCGGGGTGAGGCTCCATGCTTCGGCGAGGTCCGGCATGATACCGTTTTGCGCAACAGAAATTGGCGGTTCGACAGTGGCCAATATCGTTAGCGACATGATCAGATCCTTCGTGAGTTGGTTCCGGGCCGATGGGGCAGTGGAACAATGGTTTAGCCGGCACGCGGGATCGGATATGTGCGTTGGCGCACAGAGGCACTCGGTCGATCGAATAATTTCCGCCGGCCCGTCCGAGCGGACCTGACCAGCGACCGCGGGACCTGTCCGTTTCCACGCGATCGCCCGTACCGAGACTCTGGCTCGTCGGCCGGCGGCGCCATCGTTTTCCGCGGGAAGAACAATGAGGCCGGGATCGGACATTCGGAGCCCGCTGTTCCGCCTCCGGCCCCAGGTCATTCCTTCAGTGAGGTGCCCAGGCGGAGGCCCTCGAGTAGATCAAAGCGGCTGAAAGCGAGGCCGCTCCAAAGAGGTCGATTTGAACTTTGTCGGAACTCACCGGGCCGAAGCATCGGTCGACACCCTATGGCTGGGGGGCAGTGCACGCTCCGGAACGCTCTCAATAATGTCGAAACCACGCGATAGCGTTGACAAAAGTTCATCACTGGCACACAACTCACTATAGCGTTAGAGTGCAATCCCCTCGCCGGAGTTTCCAAGCGGGGCAGCTACCGAGCGCGCGCGTCAGCACCCCAAGATCTGCCCCGCAAACGAGACTCGTCGGGTCGAACAAGACCGTCGGCCATTTGCTGTTTCTCCGCAGGACCAATGCGTTGAGCGTCGTCGCAGCATCAGTCAGCCAGGTTGAAGGATTTCTGCATGATGTCTAGACCATCGGGTAACTACGGGAGCGACCGCTCGGGTACTCCCGACGCAATAGCGGAGATAGCGAACGGAATGCGCGACGCTCAGATGGTCGGCCTCGGGCTGTTGAATTCGGTCGCCGCCTTCGCGAGTAGTGGCGCGATGGGCGCGCTCCCGATGGGCGGAATGAGACCGGATTTCTTTGAGTTCGGTGGCGAGCGCACGGCAGGCAATCTGCGTCGCGCGGCAACGCAGCTGGTCGACATCGCGCCCTATTGGGCTGAGGCGGCGACGATCTCCATGGTGGGGAATGCGCGCTACGCCAAGTGCCTCGTCGAACTCGCCGGCCGGCTTCAGTGCGCTCTGATGCAAGCCGGGCTCGCCTGGGTGACGGGGCAGATGCTATCGACGCCAGAGGCGGACACCGTCCTGGTCGAGGAAATGCGGGCCTATTTGCGCGAGGTCGGGGAGCTGGCAGTGCTCGGCGCACGACAACTCGAGCGGGAGCTGGCGCTCGCCGGCGAGACACTCGCCCAAGCTGTCGCACCGTCGGACCCGCATGCTCCATACCAGCGCATCTGGGCGGCCAAGGCATGAGCGCGCCAACTGTCGACGCGGCCAGCGCATCGGTCATCGATGCCCTCGGCTTTGCCGATGAGATGGCCGAACTGCGCTCGCGGATCGGTAATTGGGTAGGGTCGTGCGATCGCGAGATGCAGAAGGCGCTCGAATGGCAGTTCCTCGGCGGCTCCAAATATTTTCGGCCGTTGACTATCTTCGCCTGCCACCGCGCCGTGCACGGGCCGGGGCCGATCCCGCATCGCATCATGATTTCGGCGCTGGTGATCGAATTTTTCCACAATGTTTCGCTGGTGATCGACGACATTGTCGATCGATCGCCGGAGCGGCGGGGCCGTGCGACCATGCACACGCAGTTCGGTGAGCTTCCGGCCTTGATGACGGCCGGCTATATCGTGGCCGAAGGGTATCTGCAGCTGGGCGATGATCTCGAGGCGATCGCGCTGTTCTCAGAATTGCTGAAGCGCCTCGGCGTGGCCGAGTGCATGCAGTGGCGGCTGCGCCGGCAGCCCTTGGGTGTCGAAGATTGGCGCAAGATCGCCGGCGAAGATACAGGCTCAATGTTCGAGGTCTGCGCCTGTCTCGGCGATCGCAGCGGTCGGCTACGCCGGTTCGGCGGGTTGCTCGGGCTCGTCTACCATGGCTGCGACGATGTTGGCGATGTCCGTGGATTGCCGGCGCTCGGTGGCGGCGGAACCGAGGATCTGCGCGACGGCATCCTCACCCTGCCGGCCGCGATCGCTATCCGTGATCCTCGGATCGCCAGCCTGTTCTGCCGGGACGACACCGACGACGGGTCGCTGCAGGAAATCGCCGATGCCTTTGCCGCCGCCTTGCCGAAAGCCGAGGCGACGCTGGACGGCATCGCCGAGGATGCCCGGCGGGAAGCCCGGCTATTCGCGCGCGACCCGAAGCCCTTGCTCGCCTTGGTCCAACAGACCCGCCGGCTGAGCGGCCGGTGATGTCGAAGGATTTTGTCCAATCCCCATCGTGCCGCCGGACGGTCGCCGATCCTGGCGGCGCCGAACCGGACATCCCAGATGATTATCACATGGAGGAATTCCCGTGACGGCCGAACCGATACAGCCCGAGGTGACAATTATTGGTGCCGGCATGGCGGGGTTGACGGCTGCGCTGTACTTGGCTGAACGCGGCTATAAAGTAACCATCTATGAGAAGGAGCCGTCCCCCGGCGGCAACTTGGGGGCAACGCGCTACCAAGGCGCAGATTTTGAGGTGTTCCCTCATATGTATGGCGAATGGTACGTCAACTTCTTTCGTCTCGCGGCACGTCTCGGCTTCGTTAGGGATGACGGCGAGAATAACGGAGCGTTCAGATCTTGTACGAAGTCGGGGTACTTGCGTCCGAGCAATAATAAGAATGTCAAATCTGATCCTGTTTCGCGTAGTCAGTGGCCGGAGGCAGGCGAAGGTGACGGCTTGCGCTACCTCGTGAACATGGGAGACCCCGCAACGTTCCTGCGGAATATGGCGTCCGACGTTGTCGCTAGCCGAGATATTTTTTTGGCGACCTACGCGGCAATTGATATAATTACACAGGATTTTTCGCAACTTGGGCTGCCTGCGGAACAAACTCTGAATGGCTTTCTGGCTTCCAGGCCGTATGCGACCCAGGGAATGCTCCAGGTATTCGAGGACGAAATGCTTTGTATTTGGGGAATCGACAGCTACATTACATCTGCACATGCCTATCAAAATTTCGCAAAGTATGCGGGCGCAAGTCCGGCGCCTTTCTGCTGGACCCTGCCAAATATATCTGACAGCGACATTGTCAAGAGATTGCGGGATTTTTTGGTAGAAAAATACTCTGTTGGCGTCATCGAAAATACCGAAGTCCTTGGCATTACTGCAGAAGAGATTGAAGCGAAATGCGCCAAAGTGACAAAAATAGCGGTAAGTAATCGCACCGCGCAACGACACAGGGGCCACGTTTCTGAACTCCGTGTCGAAAACTTGATCTTGGCAGTTGCGCCGTCCGCCCTTGGCCTCTTACTGACGATTTCAGCAGACGATGCCTTAACTGTTGCAAACGACCCCACAGCGTCCGGGCTTCGTGTCTCACTTAATAATACCGTAGCGAATTACGTTCCAAGTTTGACGCAGACTCGACTTCTAGATTCTGGGCCTGTAGCTGTCCTCTATGTTCCCCTGAAGAGGACGTTCGATTTCATACCGACGTATTATGTCTCGCTGGTCAATTCTCCGGCGGCACTGACATTTGTCGAGCGGCCCTACCTTCGAGAGAAGCTCGGCGCCGAAATGGTTCTGGCAATCGGGATATCCGCCGTCACTGCGCTTCCATCTTGGCGGGGAAGAGGCCCCGTCGATGGCCCTGTTGATCACAAAACAGACGAGTCAAGCGATAAGGCGCTGAACGAATGGCTGGATTCCCTAGCTGAAAGCGGAGGAGATCTTTGGAATGCAGAGGATTTAACAAATGTCAAGATCAAAATTAAAGAAATGGCAAATGAAATATCAGAAGAGTCTAAGAAATTAGAACGTGCGAAAACCAATCGCCACATAGCTAATGATGTGCTGCAAGAGTTCATACAATACGTTCCCTCGGACCAACGCGCCGATTTTCGCGAAAGCGTTATTCAAGGAAGTATATATCTAAAGGCCAATAATACAGAACATCTTTTCCTGAATTCGGTCGGCAGTCGGGAAAATTCGCCGCCGACCCGGTGCCCGAAATTGTCAAATCTCTTCTTTGCGACCGGAACAATCGATAACCCCATCGAAATTGCTACTGTAGAGTGTGCCGTGGTCGGCGGTCTGCTGGCGGCCGGGGCGTTTCGGCACGACAATCCGGTATCCGGTGGCATCGCGGAGGCGGAGAGAATACTGCCGGACGCGCCGCTACTGCCGCCGCAAGACGATTTGAGCACGCTCTTGGCGTTGAGAATCATCCTGGTTCCCTGGGCCATGGCCGCGAAATTCTGGGACAACGCCGAGGAACTTTGTCGAGCCAATCGTTTCCATCCCATCGGGCCGACTGCGGGCGTGCTCGACGCGCTATGGATTGCGAGCTTAGCGCCCGGCACCTTCGCCGTGATCTTGTGGGACAAGTTATTTCCGCCTCGATCTCGGCCCATCGAAGCGCCCGATGGCCGCGCCTCGCAGATCACCAGCGACGCCCTCGAGGTGATGGATACAGCGTTGCAGATGGCGACCGATCCGACATGGTTCATGATCCAGGCGGTACGGCTGGTGGCCGATACTCTATGGTGGCCCCGGCGCAGCCCGTAAATCCAGCCCATTCGAATAGTTGGAGTAAAGTCGCATTGCCGGGCTACCTGCCGAATGCGATCTTGCTCGAATCGCCACGGCCCGCCGGTGGGCAAGGTCCCGCCTCGGAACCGGCGGCGACCGCCGCCTGGTCCGACCAGGTGCCAAGGCATCCGGGGCCGGTGGTTCCGGCGCGCCCAACGCCCTTACCCGGTGCTGCCGTCTGGCGGCCCACTACGGCGGCAGCAGCGCGCTTCCGGCAATATCGCTCGACGGATAGGCGCCACGGCCGGCACCGGCGAGATAGTCGAGGAGACGGCGGGCGTCCGCCAGGTCCGGCGGGTCCAAGCCCGCCGTGAACCAGCCACAGACGGGAGCGAGCAATTCATAGCCGTCGCCGAACCGGCCTTCCCATGCCCGCAGGCACGCGAAGCTGGTAGCAGCGCGAAGTTCCCATAATTTCGCCTGCTGCCGCCGGGCGACCGCGAGGCTTTTGACAAGGCATGCTTCTACCTGATCGACGCAGCACCTCGCCGCTCGGTCCCGCTCTCGGAATAGAAGCGTGGCCTTGAGCCGATGCACCTCTGCCTCGACTACGGTTTCGCCGGTTTCACCGATGAATTCCAGCGTTTCCTCGATACACGCCATCGCCTCGGGGATTTTGCCGGCCTTTGCCAGTATCTCCGTCCGGAGATAGAGAAACCAGGACATCATGAGCCGGGCGCCGGAGCGCTGATAATCCTGCTGGCTGCGCTCGAAGTCCGCGAACGAGGCCCCGAAGCCCTCGCGTTCCGTGACCAGGGCGGCCTTCCCCATTGAACAAAAGGCCGACCAGTACGGGAGACCGTGGAGAGTCGAACAGGAGATCGCCTGATCGTAATAACCCTCAGCTTCCCTGTAATATCGCAACCGGTGCAGAGTTGCGGCTCTCGCAGCCAATGCCTGAGCGGTCGTGATTGGAACCGATATCGCCTTTGCCACAATCGTGGCTTCCAGGCTTTCGGTCAATGACCGTTCGATTTTTCCTAAATAACTCAGACAAATCGCGTGGTAGGCCAAGCACAATGTGTAGGTATGTCCAGTGTATTGGAACGTCACGAAATCCGGATTGTTGTTCGAGAAACTCAGAGCTTCGGCAAAGAGCGATTCCGAAATCGGGAAATCACCAGTGTATATGTAAGCCGTCGCCATGACTACGCGGCCCTCGAGTGAATAGGCTTCGTCCTGGCTGCCGAGCTCCATCATCTCCCGTCCGGTGCGCCGCGCGGCCTGGTAATTCGCGCTGGTGAGGTCGAATAGGAAAAGGCCTCTGAGTACCAATGCGAGATTCGCATGATCTCCAGCCTCACTGCTGAAGTCTCGTGCCCGACCATAGGCCAGCCTTACTTCTTTATGCGCATATCCATGCGTCACCAGCAGCGAGGTTGCCAGGCTCGACCATAGGACCGCCTGGTCCGCCGGACGAACCATTCCCTCCGGAACCAGATCGACAAGCCGCAGCGCCTCCCTGAACGCGCTGATCGCATCCGCGTATGCGGCCTTCTGGAGCGCCTGGCGACCCGCCTTGCCAAGATACTCGATCGCCTTGGCGTGATCCTCGGCGGCGCTGTAATGGTGAGCGAGTATAGCAATCTGGTCGTCGAGAAAGTCTCGGTAGACCGACTCGATCGCCACCGCGACATGCTTGTGCAGCAGTTTCCGCCGGTCGCCCAAGATCGTCTGGTAGGCAACCTCGTAGGTCAATGCATGCTTGAATGTATAATCGATCCGATTGGCACCTTGTTGAATATCCGATTGCACGTAGATGAAGTCGGCGGCCTGCAGATCGCTCATCAGCTGCGCGGTTTGCGAACTCGGCCACGGCGAGGCTTCGAAGACTAGATCGAGCGGCAGGGTCTGGCCGATAACCGAGAGCAGCTGCAGCAGTTGTTTCGACTGCGGTCCGCTCTGGTCAATGCGCTCCAGCAACAAGCCGCGGACGGTCATCGGCACGCGCAGTTCGGCGATCGGCTTGGTGAGCTGTATCGTCGCGTTCCGGGTCAGCGTGCCGTCTTCGAACAGCGCATTGACCATCTCTTCGATGAAGAACGGATTGCCGGCCGTCCGGTCCGATATGTGCCCCTTGAGATCGGACAGCTCGGAATCCTCGCCTAGCAGCGCAGAGAGCAGAATTTCCGAGCTTCCCCGGCTCAAGGGCCCGAGGGCGACGTCGGTGACATGATCCGCATCTCCCCAATTGGGGACGTATTCAGGGCGATAGCTGGTGAGCACCAGAATCCGGGCGGAATTGATGCTGGTTGCCAGGCGGCTCAGCAAAGATTTCGTCTGATCGTCGATCCAATGGAGATCCTCGAAGATCAACACAACGGGCCGGTCGAGGCTCTCGGCCAGGAAGATCTTGATAATCGCCTCGATGATCCGGTCGTACCGGACGAACGGATCCATCTCGCGCAGCGGGTCGGGTCCTACCACGACGCCAAACAGTCCAAACAGGAATGGGAGGGTTTCACTCAGTCCGGATGGCAGCGCCGCAACCGCGGCCGCGATCTTGCCCCGCCGCACCGCCGGATCGTCGACATCGGATATCTCAAAATAGTCTTGCAACATGCCGATAATCGGCAGCCAGGGCATATTCCGCGCATAGGAAACCGCATAGGCCTCAAAGATTTTGCAGTCGAACGGCAAGGTTCGGCTGAATTCCAGCAGCAGGCGGGATTTGCCCATGCCTGGACCGGTGACGATCGACACGACTTGGCCGGTCCCATCCGCGGCACGGTCGAGCGCCTGGCACAATTGCAGAAGCTCGGCGTCCCGGCCCACGAATGTGCTGAAGCCGCGGCGGGCGGCAATCTGCGAATGCCGCCGTAGCCGGCCCAGGCCGATGACCTCATGGACCTCTATCGGCTGCGGCACGCCCTTGACCGTTGCGGACGGAAGCGTGCGCAAACTGAAGTATCCGTCAATCAGACGCCGGGTCTGTTCGCCGACCACGACCGACCCCGCCGGCGCTACGCTCTGCAGCCGCGCGGCGAGGTTCACTGTTGCGCCTACCGTGATGAGGGCCGTGCCCTGGCCGGTATCGAGATCGCGCAAGACGATCTCGCCGCTCTCGATTCCGATGCGGATTTCGATCAGAGGCTCGTCGTCGCGCCGCTCACCGGCGTAGGCGCGCAAGCGCTGCTGCAAGTCGAGCGACGCGTAAACTGCACGGTGGGCGTGGTCCTGCGCCGCCAGCGGCACGCCAAAGACCGCAAAGATCCCGTCACCGGTGGGCTGCAGCACGTTTCCGCCGAATTTGACAACGCTGTCGACCATGATGCCGAGGACGGAATGAAGGATTCGGTGGGTTTTGTCGGGGTCGAGGCTGCCGATCCGCACCACCGAATCCTTGATGTCAACGATCAGCGCCGTGATCAGCTTGCGCTCACCGTCGGACGGGCGGTCCTTCGCCGAAGCGTCTAGAAGGACCTTATCGCCCGGAGGGCCATTGAAGGCTGGCGCAGCGTGCCTGGCCGGATGCAATCGGAAGCCGCAATGAGTGCAGAAATTCCCAGCCTCCACATTGTTATACTGACATCGCTTACATAACAAGATCTACCCCTCCAGACATCCGGCGCCAACCTGACAAGATGGATCTGTAGGTTTGCCTGCGGTATGAATCGCATGACTAAGCTTGGTTTGGGTATAGAACAAAGAAGGATCGGGTCTAGATGGATAGTAAGCCACAACCCGGCCGACTTTCCAACCGGTAGATTTTAGTAACCGACATTTCGCACGCTACGTGTCCGACGAACTCTTGATGATTGCTGGTTGAATTTTCGTGAAATTATCTTGCTCGGGTTCAAGTAATTAGAGCGTGATTCAGGCGTCATCGTGACGCCATCGCGCTCTGGCCCGGATTTCTCGAACGCGGACAGTGGGCCCGGGCCAAAAATCTGAGAAAGTTATTTGGCGAGAATGACTTGATCAGGTCCGAGGGAGTTCCCCGCTGCCGACGGAGTGTAGCGCGCAGCTGTTGGAATTTGAGGCGGCGGAGCGTCGTTCGGTCGTCGCCGGTTTTGACGGCGGTGCCAGCACGTCGAATGGAGGCCCGTTGCTGTTGGCGCAGGTGGACCGCGGCCTCGATATGGTGCACCGGTTCGCTTGATGCGTCGACGATCGGCGCGACCCGCGCCGGCTCGAGCATCAGGTCGAGACACTGGTGGGGCAGCGGATTTTCGGCCTGGTGTCGGGCATGAGGATCTGGACGATCACGACGCATTGCGCAAGGATTCGGTCTTCACGGTGCTGGCCGGGAAATCTAAACCGGTTCTGCGCTCGGACTGCGAAGCGCTGACACGCAACCGCACGCTCACTCGGTTGGAGCATACGCCCGAGCGTCACCAGACCATGGACCACAAGATCGATTGCGACGGGGCGGCGGTCGATGCGCTGCTTGTCGATCTTTTCCTGGGCGAGCATGAGCGCGCGCTGAGAGGAGAGCGTGCTCGATCTCGACAATACCGACATCCTGCCCTACAGCGGCCAGGAAGGCAGGTTTTTCAATGACCTCTGTGATGAGCAGTGCTATCTGCCGCTCTATGTCTCCTACGGCCGGCACCTGCTGCTGGCCCGTCAGCGGCTGGCGAACGCCGCAGGCGGCAACAGGGCGGCCCTGGACACGGCGCGCATCATCGCTCAGACCGCGCCAAGTGGCCGCGGGCGCATATCATCTTGCGCGTCGACGGCGGCTTTCCCGACGATCCGCAGCCGAGCCGGCGCGAGGCTAATCGCGTCGATTACGCGTTCGGCCTGACGCGCAAGCATTGGTGGTAGGCCGCCCACGTCGAACCGCTCGCTGAAGCCAAGCCTCTACGTCGCCTCGGGCAAGCCGGCGCGGGTGTTCCGCGACTTTCGGTATCGTACGCTCGAGAGCCGCGGCCGGACACGGCGCCTCATCGGCGAGGCCGAGCACACCCTCGATGTGGCCAGTCCCCGCTTATTTCTAACTTTAGCAGCACTCTTCCCGGCACGAGATCCGTGGACCGCCCTGAACCGTTCGCACGGCCGAAAGCCCCGAACCCCCTGCGCCAACGTCGGCGGCCCCCGACGTACTGCTCATGAGACTCGTATCCAGCGAACAACGCCGTGGAGTCCCTCGCAGGGCGTTGCGCACGACTCGGGGCCAGTGTGACTCGCTACGCCTTCACTCCATGAGACTTTCACTCACTACTCCTCGCCGGTCTGCCCGGCGCACCCCCACCTCACCCCGGCCCTCACCGCCCCAATGGGGCAGAGAGGGAGAAGGTTTCAAATTAGCTGAATCGGCCAACTGGGACCGGCGCTGAGTTTGCCCCAACATACCTGACAGCAGAGGCTGGCGCAGGTTGGTGGCGGCCCGAAATTGGAGGCGGCGTCGGCTCAAATCGGCACCTGCGGCCTCGACATGATAAAGCGATCCGATGCGGCCAAGGTTTTCGAACACCTGCCCCGGCGCTATGTCGTCGAACGCACGATCGCTTGGCCCAGTCGAAACCGCGGGCTGGCCAAGGACTTCGAAGCCACGATCGAAAGCGCCGCGGCATGGGTCATCATCGACCGCATCAAACCACTTTCACGACGGATCGCCAAGGCTCGACCATACAGGTCAATCCTGGGTCAAACTGTAAGCGATTCTAGATGCTTGGGCCATTCCCACCACCGAATCCCCGTCCTGCCCAGAATAAGATCGGCTGGGTCGCTCCGAAGGATCGTTGGCCGGCCCAGGCGAGAGGTGGGCGAAATGCTGCGGGGTCGTCACCCTGCTGCGGCCCGAGAGCCGGGGTCCGAGGAGCGCGAAATATCGAGCCCACTCGGGAGCTGGCAATAGTTCATCGAGTCATGCTATGGCTCACGTCAATCTCATGTGACCCTTCGAGATCTGACTGTGCGAACAGGGACTGAGCAATGAACGCCCAGAACAGGACCCGCTCGCATTCCGGGCTATCAGTGTCGCCGCTGCGGCGACCATTCATTGAGGCGTCGTGACTGTGCTCATCGGCGCCGTCGCCTGCCCCGACGAACCTGACGAGAAAGTACTGGTCGTCGATCTCGACGGCACGCTACTAAAATCGGACTTGCTCTTTGAATCGTACTTCTCGCTACTCGCGAGAAATCCATTTCGTGCCCTCGCGACTCTGGCCGCATTGCGACGGGGCAAGGCCGCCTTCAAAGCCCGGCTGGCCGAGCAAGTGACCCTCCAGATGGCAACCTTGCCCTGGCGCGACGAAGTCGTAGCCTTCGTCAAATCGGAGCGTGCGCGGGGCCGGCGGATTGCGATGGCGTCAGCCTCCAATCGTCGAGTGGTCGAAGCGGTGGCCGCGCATTACGGCGTTTTCGACACCTGCTTCGCGTCCGACGGCATGGTCAATCTTTCGGGGAGCGCAAAGGCCGAGGCGCTGTGCGCCGCCTTCGGCGCAAACGGCTTCGACTATATCGGCAACGACCGGGTCGATTTCGCTGTTTGGGAGCGCGCCGAGAAGGTCAGCGTGGCGGGCGCCGGTCCCGGGCTGGTGCGCGAAATTCAGGCACGCTGGCCCGACGCGCGAATCTTCGCCAACCGCCGCGCCGGTCTTCGCGACTATCTTCGCGCGCTCCGAATGCATCAGTGGTTGAAGAACCTGCTGCTTTTGGCACCGGCCATCGCCGCGCATCGCTTCGATCTCGGGACGATCGGGCAGGCTCTGATCGGCTTGGTGAGCTTCAGTCTGTGTGCTTCCGGGGTCTACGTACTGAACGATCTCGTCGATCTCGAGCGGGATAGGCGGCATCCTACCAAATGCAACCGGCCATTCGCTTCCGGCGCCATTCCGATATTGCATGGGCTGCTCCTCATACCGGGGCTACTGGGTGCGTCGATTGCGGCAGGCTTGTTCCTGCCGCCCTTGTTCCTGGCCGTGCTCGGCGGGTATCTCGCGCTGACATTGTGCTATTCCGTTTGGCTGAAGCGCCAAATGATGCTGGATGTCGTCGTGCTCGGCTGCCTCTACGGACTTCGGTTGGTCGCAGGCGGGGCAGCGTCGAACGTCAGCCTCTCGGCCTGGCTGGCCGCCTTGTCGATCTTTCTTTTCTGCAGCTTGGCGCTGACCAAGAGATGCACCGAGTTGACCAACCGGATCGCGCGCGGCGGCGGTGATCCGGCCGGACGCGATTATGCACTCGGCGATTTGCCGATCCTGCAAATACTGGCCGCGGCGAGCGGTTTCGTCGCGATCCTGGTGCTGGCACTCTACGTCAACAGCGATGCGGTTCGGCCGCTTTACCACTATCCAGAGAGATTATGGCTTTTATGTATTGTAATGGTATACTGGATCGGAAGGGTGCAGATCCTGGTCCATCGAGGTGAGATGCATGACGACCCGGTGGTGTTCGCCGCGACCGACCGGGTCAGCATGGTCTGTGCTGCGATCTCGGCCGCCGTACTGTTCTCCGGCCTCTGATCGATGGTCCAACCGACGTTTCCGGGGGATCGCAGCGACCGCCGCGGCGCTCTCGGTTTCGTTTCCGATCATGGGACCCGATCCCCGCGGGTTCGCCGGCCCTCAGCCGAGAACGAGGCATGATTCTGTCCGGTTGGGGTCGCTATCCACGCCTCGATTGCACGCGTTTCGTGCTCCATAATGTCGATGAGGCGGCGCGGATCGTTCGGGAAAGTCAGTCGCTGATCGCTCGCGGTAACGGCCGGGCGTATGGGGACGCGGCGCTCAACGCCGCCGGCGTGCTCGATATGCGGCGTTGCGATCGGATTCTCGAGTTCGACCCTGCGACCGGCCGGATCGCCTGCGAGGCTGGGCTGCTGCTTGCCGATCTTCTCGATTTCGCCGTGCCGAGGGGTTGGTTTCCTCCGGTCACGCCAGGCACCAAATTCGTCACCATCGGCGGCATGATCGCTGCCGACGTGCATGGCAAGAATCATCACCACAGCGGTTCCTTTGGACGCCATGTCGAAAGCCTCGACCTGCTGACAGCTGATGGTACCACCCGACGGTGCTCAGCCGAGGAAGACGGCGAATTGTTTCGCGCGACGTGCGGCGGGATGGGTCTGACGGGCCTCATTTTGGAGGCTCGCTTTCGCCTAGTCCCCATCGAAACCAGCTATATCCGGCAAGAGACGTTGCGCACGGCCAATCTCGACGAGACTCTTGCCGCTCACGAGGACGCTGCCAGTTGGACCTACAGCGTCGGCTGGATCGATTGCCTGGCGGAGGGTGCGGCGTTGGGCCGCGGCGTGGTATTCCGTGGCGAGCATGCAAGCCGTGTCGAGGCACCGGCCGGCGCGGTGAGGCGGCGTCCGGCGCGTACAGTGCCGCTGGATCTGCCGGGCTGGGTCTTGAATCGCTGGAGTGTCCGCGCCTTCAACGAACTGTATTATCGCAGCGCGCGGCCGGGCATGGCGCTGATCGGCTATGACCAGTGCTTCTATCCGCTCGACGCCTTACTCGAATGGAACAGGCTTTATGGCCGGGCCGGCTTCCTACAATATCAATGCGTCTTACCCAAAGCGGGTAGCCGGGCCGCGCTGGCGGCAATCCTCGAACGCACGGCTGCGGCCGGGCAAGGCTCGTTTCTGGCGGTTCTGAAGTGTTTCGGTCCGGGTGGTGCGGGCTTCTTGTCCTTTCCGATGGAGGGTTTCACGTTGACGCTCGACTTTCCCGCCGGGAGATCCGCCTTAGCCCTGTTGCGTGCCCTGGACGCTGTCGTCGACAGTGCGGGCGGCCGCCTCTACCTTGCAAAGGATGCCTGCACTTCCCCAGAGAGCCTGCGTCGCGGCTACCCGCTGCTCGAGCGGTTCCTGGCGGTGCGGGCCGCGTTCGATCCCGGCCGGAAATTTGCCTCTCTCCAATCACTCCGGCTCGGCCTGTGAACGAACGCTCCCGACCCTCCGTGCTCATCGTCGGCGCCCATTCCGATATCGGTCGAGCGCTGGCCCGCGTCTATGCCTCCGCCGGACGTGACCTCTTTCTAGCGGCGCGGAGGCCCGAGCGACTCGACCGCGACGCCGCGGATCTACGGCTACGGCAGGGTGTTGCAGTAACGGTCACCGCCTTCGATATCCTCGATATTGCCGCGCATGCGGCCTTGTTGGAGGGAATCTCACCTCTGCCCGAGACGGTCATCTCCGTCGTCGGTTTCATGGGCCAGCAGGAAGAGTCTGAACGTCAGCCGGCGGCGGCTCAACTGGTCCTGCGTAGCAATTTCGAGGCGCCCTCACTGCTTCTGGGCAGCGTCGCCGACCTCATGGCGGCGCGTGGTTCGGGCACGATCATCGGAATCAGTTCAGTCGCCGGCGAGCGCGGGCGCGCCACGAATTATGTCTACGGCTCTGCGAAGGCCGGCTTCACCAGCTTCTTGTCGGGGTTACGGAACCGGCTCGCCAAGCGGGGAGTTCGGGTCATCACCGCAAAGCCGGGTTTCGTCGCGACGCGCATGACCGAAGGCATGACGCTGCCGGCAGGTCTGACGGCGCAGCCCGAAGAGGTCGCGGCTGCTGTTCTGAAAGCGGAGAGGCGGCGACGAGACGTTATCTATGTCCGACCAGTATGGCGGCTGATCATGTTGATGATCCGGCTGATACCGGAACCGATCTTTAAGAAACTGCGGCTATAGACAAGGACGGGCTGGAGAATCGCTGTGGCGATGACAGAGATTTCGGTAGCAGGTCGGCCCCACCATTCATAGTCGGACCCAGTGCCGGTCTCGAGTGACTAGTTGCCTACAGCCTACGAGAGCAAGGTTGATGTCGATTACCCTCAAATCAGACGACTACATGGCGCCAGGAACTGCGCGCCCGCGTTCGCCGGTGCGTCCGGCGGTACCGGCGCCCGAAGAGACCCTGCGCCCGGACTCTCTCCCGCTGGCGCGATCACCGGGCTATGGGGTGCGACGAGATGCGGTGACCTTCGGGCATAGCCCCATCGGCGTGACCCGTTTCGGGTGGTGACGCTGTCCAACGCGCCAGGGTGTGCCGACTTTGTTCCAAAGCCCGAGTCACGCTCTAATCGTTTGAATCAGAACGAGACGAGTTCGGATAATTCGACCCGAGCGCTTCTTGCCCCAGCCAGCTCGATCGACGATGAACCAGCTTCGGTTGAAATCCTCATCCCGACCGAGTGGGCAGCGGATCGGCGGATCGGCCGGCTCTGCCTGGTGCCTGGACCGTGACCGTGCAGGCACAGAATCGGAACGGAGCGATCGCGGCCACCTACCTGGTCTTCGGGGCGTTGGCGTTGTCGCCGCTGTTCTGGACGGCTGTGCCGCCCCTGGTCGACTATCCGGCATATCTTGCGCGAATGGCGATCCTGGCCGCCCCAGGCGCCTCGCAGAACTATGTCGTCCACTGGCAGATCATTCCCAACTTGGCGATGGATCTGGTCGTACCACCGCTCTCGGCTCTGGTCGGCGTGGAGACGGCGGGACGCTTATTCATTGGCTCCATCTTGATGATGCTGTTGGGTGGCACGGTACTTCTGCACCGCGCCTTGTTCGGTAGGATCGGCCTCTGGCCGCTCGCCTCGCTCGTGTTCATCTATAATTTCGTCCTGTTTTTCGGGTTCTTGAATTTTTTGTTCGGGCTCGGCTTGGCGCTGCTGTGCTTCAGCTTCTGGATCGCCAACCAGAACTGGCAACTCGGCCCGCGGCTGGCCGCGTTTGCCGGGCTCGCCGCCGTGTTGTTCATTTGCCACCTCTTCGCCTTCGGCGTTTACGGGCTGCTGGTCGGATCCTACGAGTTTGGCGTCTTACTGACCGTGCATCCGCTGTCCCGGCGTGCAATCGCTCGATTCGCGGCGACGTTTCTGCAGTTCGTCCCGGCCGTGGCGCTGTGGTCGGCGAACGCCTCGCCCAGGGGCCCGCATACCATCGAATATGGCGAACTAGGGCACAAGATCGAGGCGTTGCTCGCGCCGATGAACTTCGGCGTCTTCGGTTCGACGCTCGCGCCCCTGGTCGCTGGGCTGGTCATGCTCTCGTGGCGGAACGGGGCGTTGCAACTCGCGCCTCAGATGCGGTGGCCGATCCTGGCGCTGCTCGTGGCGGCGCTCGCCATGCCGGACCTTCTGTATGGCAGTCGGTGGGCTGATATTCGGCTTCCCGTAGTACTAGCCTTCATCTTCGTCGGGAGCATGCGACCCCAGGGATCGCGACACTGGCTCGCCGGCTTGGCTGCCGTCGTCGCCGTCGGATTGGTCGGCGCCAGGATCGTCGCGGTCACGCTCGTGTGGCGCGCGGTGGATCGAGAATTTTCAGAGTTCCGCGCGGTCACCCGGGATCTGCCGGGTGCATCGCGGCTGCTGGTCGCTCGGCAGAAAATGCCCGAGGCGTGGGGACATCTCGACGGCATTCCAGAATGGTTTGCCGCGGTCGACCCGAGATGTTTTTGGCACATGTCCGATTTAGCGGTTTTGGACCGAGACGCGTTTATCCCGACCATCGGCCTCCAACTGGCGCCGGTCGAGCCGGCGGCACGCAATATCGCGCTCGACGGGAACTCCTATCCCCCTCTGTTGATGCCCGCTGTGATCGACGGTGTTACCCGTGCCGTCTCCGACAGCTCGACGGATGACGATGCGAGAACTTATTTCTGGGCCGATTGGCCACATCGATTCGACTATCTATTGATCATCGATTTCGGCGACCGCGAGAATCCTGTGCCAGACCTGTTGAAGCCCTTCGCGCAAGGCAGCTTTTTTACCTATTACAAGATCGTGCCCGGGCCTGATGACAGAATTGGCGGCGTCTCGCCTCCGGCTGTCGGGACGGTTCGGTGAGCTTGATGCTGCCCCGATGGGGGGTGAGGAAACAGCGGATGACGGTCCGGCCGGCCGCACAGCTGAGGTCTGTGGCCCGGCGTCGCCATGGGTGCGATGGCGAGAAGGTCGTTGAAGACTTGGGGCTGCTCGGCTATCCGAGCCGTGGTCCCTCCTCGGGGCGGCCCGTTTCCGGAGCATTGAATTCGACGAGAAGTTACTCACTCACGGCAAGCGACGCCGGAGTAGATATCGCATCGAAACGTCGAACGAGACCCGGAATATCCGGCACACCATGCGCGTGTGTGCTACAGGTTGGTGCGGCGCACCGATGAAGGGGATCTCGACATGAATTTTCCTGGGTATATTCGGCAACACCTCGGGCTGGTGACGATCTACCTGGTTTTGATTGCGGTTGCCCTCTCACCCCTCGCACGGGTGTCGCTTCCGTCTCTTGTCGACTATCCTAACCATTTGGCACGAATGTGGATTCTCTCTCACCCCGAACTGCCGGCCCTGGCCGCGAATTATCGCCCGGATTGGCGATTGTTGCCAAATTTGGCACTGGATCTGGTCGTCCCGGGCTTGGCACACATCATGTCGGTCGAGAGCGCCGGCCGACTCTTCGTTGCCATGACCCTGGCCTCGCTCGTCCTGGCTACGGCTGGTTTGCGCTGGGCGCTGCACGGCAAAGTAGGCCTGTGGCCGCTGCTCTCTTTGCTCTTTCTCTATAATTCGGCATTACTTTGGGGGTTTCTCAACTATCTATTTGCGCTCGGCATCGCTCTGTCGGCGTTCGCCCTCTGGGTTGCGGCGCCGCGATGGCATCTCGGTCTGGGCTTGCTCGTCTTCTCGCTACTGGCGGCACTGCTCCTCGTTCTTCATCTATTTGCGTTTGCGATCTATGGGCTGCTGATAGGGGTGTACGAATTCGGCGGCTGGTGGCGGGAAACGCCGCGGCGGCTCGGTTCCTTTGTCTCGCGCAGCCTCGGAGCGGTGCAATTCGTCCCGGCACTGCTGCTCTGGGCCATGATCCTGCAGGGTGGCGTGACGACCAAGATCGAGTTCGGCGACTTCGGGCGAAAATTTTATGCTTGGCTGGCGCCGATTTCATTCGGGTTTTCCCCGCCGTTGCTGTCTTTGATCATGCTTGTAACCGGTCTTCTGTCGTTCTTCATCGCCCGACGTGCCCGAGTCGTCACCCTGGTGCCGGCGATGCGCTGGCCTCTTGCTGCCGTGGCGCTCGTCGCGGTGGCGATGCCGTTTTCGCTCCATGGAAGCAATTTTGCCGATTATCGCTTACCGGTGGCGCTGCCGTTCCTCCTGATCGCCGCACTCCGGGTCAACGTCGTGCATCGGCGAAATCTGGCGTGGTACGGAGTATTGGCAGTCGCCCTCTTTGGGGTGAGGATCTGGGCCACGACAGAGATTTGGAGCCAGAACCAGCGAAGCTTCGACGAATTTCGACGCGCCGATACGATCATCCCGGAGGGCGCGCGTCTCCTCGCCGTCGCGAACAAGATGCCTTCGGACTGGCGTTGGCCGGGTACCGAGGGGTCGATCCTGCCGCTGCCCGATGCACAGGTATTCAATCATCTGGCGCTGCTCGCCGTCATCGATCGCAGCGCTTACGTTCCGACGTTCTTCAGCACATGGACAGTCGTGGAGCCGACCGCGCGCAATGGCGGGCGGGCCCCCAGCGACACCAGTACGCCGCGACCGAACGAACTCGCCGTCGAGAGCGATTCGTCATGCGACCCGGAATATTTGTGTCATTGGCCGGAAAAATTCGATTACCTGTTGTGGATCGACTATGGCGAGCGGCCCTCCCCTTTACCGGCGCATCTCGCGACAGTTGCCACGGGCAGCTTCTTTACCATATATCGAGTTACGCCACGAGAGCCGTAGCGGATCGAGTTCACCCCACCCGACCCAGGGAAGCTGCCGGCATCGTCGACCGATCGCCCCGGCGAAATTCCCGATTGGGTCGATCGGCCGCCTAAATTCGAGGATCAGCTGATGCTCGATTTCGGGAAGCCCGTGACTGTCCTGCCGAAACTGCTCCACCTTCGGGCGCGCAGCGGCTTCTTCACGCTCTACCAGATCACGCCCGATTGACGGCGCACTCCGCGGTTCCCGCCCGAATCGCGCCACGTCCGTGAAGTGGGCATTCGCCGATATGGCCTTGCAAGCTGACAGGATTGGTGCCGGCCTCGAACAGCACCAGCACCCGCTTGGTGCTATTGTAGGCGGCCGAGAGATTGACCGCGACTTGCTCTTTCAAGGAATTGCAGCTGAAGAACAAGATCTGGCCGATCGTGTTCGACCTACCGGCATTGGGGCTCGGCACCCCCTCCCCAGAATACGCAGAATACCGAAGATCTGACCTTGGGCGGTACCGAGCAATCACCCTGATCTGGCGCCGAGCCGCGCCAACAGTCGTGTCTCACCGATGGGATGCAGTCCATCCCGTCCGATATGGCGCATGGACCACCATGTCTCTTGAAACAAAGTGGCTAAATCAAACAATTTGCTCCGTGGCAACAGCCAGCTCACGAAAATTCTCCTGCTCCGGTAAAATTCTCTTCGTTACGAACAATTTGCGGACAATAGCGTCATTTGGTTGATTGTCCTACATACCGTGGCACGCGCATGGATTGGAAGCGCTGAATATCGATTGAGAATTCGATCAAAGGCTCACTCTATGCTGGTAATTGGAGAATATGCTGCCGAGACGGGCGGATCAGCGACAGCACTCCCTTGATTGCTCATGGCTGTCTCGGCCTGTCGCGGTTCCGATGCACCGCCGCCGGCGCCGCCGCGCGTCGTCGCGGGACCGTCGTCGACGCCGGTTCAGAGCAGCCTCGTCACCCGGTGCCAGAGCCTCTGCGCCCAGACACTCGGCGGCCAGCCGGCAAATTTTTTTCGAGCCCCGCGATCGCCCCGGCCCGGGGGATCGACGACGATCCCCCGGGCCGGTCAGCCTGTTGGCCACCGACTGGTCCGACTCTCGAATATAGTTGCGTTGTCGTTCAGCCGGCGGGGATCGTCAAGATCGCACCCGGCGCGGTTCCGGTCCGGGCGAGCGCCAGCAAGATTTGCAGGACGGTAAAGGCGAGCTTGCTGTCGAAGTCATCTTCGGCAATCCAGAACCAGGTCTTGCGATATTCCACCGCCGCGAAGACGTCGGCCGGTGCCTGGAAGCCGGAGTGAATGATGACCACTGGCCGTTGCTCCAATCCGATATTGCCGACGGTCGGCAGGGTACGATTGGCCGCGACATCGGCGGGCGGAACGTCGATCTGGATGGCGAGTTGGCTCAACACCCCCAACATGGATCGCGTTAGCACCGCCACCTGTCCGGGTGCGGGATAGCGGCCATAGACCACTTCCACCTGGCTCGCGCCCGGCGGCATTGCCAGCAGCCGCTTCGTCTCCTCCGCTACACCGTGAAGAGCAGGGTCGGGCGTCTCGGCGATCGACAAGTAGACTCGACCAGGCTGGCTGTCGGTCTGGCTGCCCGCGGGGCCGGCACCATCAGTGGTGACGGGGGGATCGGAATTCCCATGCTCTTGTATCGGCGGGACCTTGCCGCCGTGGGCCGAAGATTTGGCCCCGGGGTGAACGACGATCGGCGCGGCCTCGTGCTGAAGTCTGATCCCGAGCAGACCTGCGATCTGCAGGCGCCGGAGGTCGTAAAGCAGCAGGAAGAAGTCGGGCGAACCGGCAGCGCCGGTTTCGCTCAGTGCCACCGCATTGCTGAGGCCGTTGGCCGATTGGACACCGAGCCGGAACAGAACATCGATCGGCAGGCCGCTCATGGCCAGCGGTAGCAGGTCGTTCGGCGAAAGCGGTCGAATGAAGGCCCGGGCGAATTGCTCGCCGGAGAGCGGCTGGAAGGTGAAGGTCGGGCTCTGCTGGAGTTGGGCGGATGCCGCACCGCTCAACAGATTGTTGGCGCTCCCCAGAATGCTGTTGGCGTTGGCCGCCGGGAACGCCTCGAAGCCGCCGGTGATATTGCGCTGGAGCTGGTAGCCGGAAATGACTTGCGTCGCTTGCAGGACGGTCGGCGGTTCGGCGTAGCGCATCCGCACGACGTTGAGGAGCGTCTCGCTCTTCTCGGCATCGCCGAGCGCCCGGGAATAGCCGATCTGGTCCTCGTAGAGCCGTGTGCTGCCGAGGCTGAAGCAGCCGCACAGGCTCATGCTGACGAGCACCATGAGTGCGCCGGTCGTTCTCGTCATCGTCCGCCTCCGTCCTGCGAATTCCGGCACCGCGTCGCCGGCGTCTCGCAACCCGGCCGATCACGTTGTAAAGTCCGGCTGGACGATGCTGGTTCCAGCCACCCTGGGGCAACTTCCGGCGCGCGAGCCGTTCCGCGCTACCCACCGATCTCACGGATGATATTGGAAGAGCCAAGTCTCCGAGGCGGTCTCGCCCGCCACCTTCAATTGCAAGCGCAGTTCGACCGGACCGCTGCCTTCGACGCCGGCCAGATCGAATTCCGCGCGCCAGTGGCCCGGAAGATCGTCCGGTACTGCTTCGACGATCCGGTAATCGGTGAACTGCCCGCGCGAGGCGTGCACTTCCATGTCGGGTTTGACGCCGAAGGGCAATCGAGCCAGCGGCCCGCCCAGGAATTCGACGACGAATTTGACGACACCCGCCGGGCGCGGCCGGCCGGGTTGCCCGCCCTTGCCGAGCCTGGTCGCGACGCACCGTGCGAGCGGTGCGGGGTAAGGTTCGTCCGCCAGCCAGTGCAGGCGATAGGCGACATCGAATTGGCTGCCGGGGCCGGCCGGCGCCTCCGGGACCCAGGCGGCGACGATGTTGTCCCGGATCTCGTCGTCGGTCGGAAGCTCGATCAGCTGCACGCTGCCCCTGCCCCAATCGCCCTTCGGCTCGACCCAGAGGCTGGGCCGCCGCTCGTAGTGGACGCCGTCGAGATAGTGGTCGAACAGCCGGTCGCGCTGCAGCAGGCCGAACCCTTTCGGATTCTCGTCGCCGAACGCCGAAGCCACGTTGTGCGGCGGGTTGCAGAGCGGCCGCCAGAGATGCTCGCCACGCCCGTTCCAAATGGCGAGCCCGTCGGAATCATGCACTTCGGGACGCCAGTCGACCGCCACCGGCTTGGCCGTCTCGGAGAACCAGTACATCGATGTCAGCGGTGCGATACCGAACCGGCTGACCGCCCGGCGCAGGAACAGCGACTGATCGATATCCATGACGACGCCCTTGCCTCGCGTCATCACGAATCGAGCCGCACCCGTGATCGAGGGGCCTTCGAGCAGAGCCGAGACCGTGATCGTGTCGCTGCCGGCACCGGGCTTCTCGAGATAGATCTCGGTGAAATCCGGGAATTCCTCGTCCTTGTCGGCGACCGCGGTGTCGAGGGCGACGGCGCGGGCCGAGAGGCCGTACTGCCGGAGTTCGCCGATTGCCCGGAAATACGAGGCGCCGAGAAAGGCCACCCAGTCGTTCTTGCGCCAATCGAGCGCGCCGTCCCGCCGCTCCTGAACACGGAAGCCGGCGAAACCCGCCCCCGACGGCAATTGCCGGGCCGGCGAGTCGATCGGCATCCGGAAATAGCGCGGATCATAGAGGATCTCTCGCGCGCCGCCGTCCTCGATCACATGCATGACGACCGGCTTCGCGAAGAACCGCGCCAGATGAAAGAAGGTGACGGGAAGCGGGCCGTCGGGAAACAGCGCGAAATCGGTGTCGAAGGTGATCTCGCCCCAGGCTTCGTAATCGATTTTTTCCGATATCCCGGCGTAAGGTCGTGCCGGCGCGATAGGGGTTTCCTCGGCCTTGCGGCGCGCGATGTCGCGAAGGAGATCGAAGCTGAAGGGGAAAGCGTCGCCGAGCTTCAAGCCTGGAGGCCGCGGGCGGTCGTCGGCGTTCCCGGCATCGACGAGACCGAGCGCCACCGACACGCCGATGGCCTCGAGGAGCACTCGACGGCTGAGGGACCGAACCATCACCCAGCTTCGGCCGATGGAGCAACGACGATGTCGGCGTTCGCCTGCGGCCGCCCCGCGAACAGCCGAAATCGCCGGCGGGCGCCGCCGGGGTTACTCTCGGTGTCTGGGGAGGGCGGCGAGATCGTCGTCAACCGGCACTCGACGCGGCCGGATAGGGCATCGGGAGGCCGTTCTCCGGCGGTACGGCGCGGATCAGATGGGCCGGGGCCCAGACGCGGGCAAAGGGTCCGCCGTGCTCGAGCGAGGAACGGAGCCGGCCCAATTCCCGCGGCGGCTCGGTTTCGGCCGGAGTGAGAAACAGGCCCCAGCGTGCGAGGGCGATACCCAGGCCTTCACGGCTCGACAGGACGCAAAGCGGCACGGCGAGCACGAGACCGCACCAGATCGGCATCAGCCACCAGAAGAAATGCGGTGCCATGAAGGCGACGAAACTGCCCCATCCCAAGCCGACCAAGCTCTGCCCGGCGTGATGACGTAGCGCCTCGCGCCAGCCGACGCCGCGATCGCCGCGTTCTTGCGGCTGCCAGGATATACTGCGGCCGACATAAGTGATGCCGATGAAGCCGGTCTGGAAGAGCATCATCACCGGGGCCATCAAAGCCGAGAAGAGAGTTTCCAGAACGGCGCTGCCGACCAGCGCCATCGCCCCGCCGCACGCCCGCCGCACCGACCGGTCGCAGAGGGCGAGGAGGAGGCCGAGAAGCTTGGGCAGGAACAATGCCGTCAGGGTCATGGCCAGGAGCAGATCGATCTGGGCGTCGGTCGCGACCGGCCAATTGGGAAAGAGGTTGAAGCCCGGCCTGAAATAGACCGGCCCCGAGAGCGTCCGCACGACGGCGTCGGCCGAGCTCGAAACGAGCATGGCCAACCAGACCGGTGCGGTCAGATAGCTGGCGAGCCCCAAGCCCAAATGAACTCGCCCCATGAAGCGCAGCCCGGGCGAGCCGAGCAGGCGGCCATGCTGAAGATTGCCCTGGCACCAACGCCGGTCGCGGCGGGCAAAATCGATCAAATTCGACGGCGTCTCCTCCCAGGACCCTTCGAGATCGGGAACCATGAAAACCCGGTAGCCGGCGCTCTGCATCAGCGCCGCTTCGACGAAGTCGTGACTCAAGATCTCGCCGCCGAGCGGCGGTTCGCCGGGCAGATGAGGCAAGGCGCAATGTTGCGCGAAGGCGGTCAGGCGGATGATCGCGTTGTGGCCGAAGTAGTTGGCATCGCCTCCCGTCCAGCAGGCGAAGCCGGCAGCCTGGACCGGCCCGTAGATCCGGCTGGTGAATTGAATGATTCGGGCGAACGCGGTCCGGCGATTGGTCGGTAGCGGAACGGTCTGCACAATGCCGGCATCGGGATTGGCCGCCATCAGCCGTGCCAGGGTCACCATCGTGGCGCCAGACATGATGCTGTCGGCGTCCAAGACGATCATTTGCGTATAGCCACGACCCCAGCGGCGCACGAAGTCGGCAATGTTACCGGCTTTGCGCCCGACATTTCGGCCACGCCGGCGGTAGAACAGCGCCGGTCCGCGCGGGTGCAAACGGCGCAGCGCCGCCACGAGCCGAGCCTCCTCCGCCGACACGATGGGATCGCTGCTGTCGGAGAGCAGGAACACGTCGAACTGCCCGCCCTCGACCAACTCGGCGAGTTCGGCCAAGACCACCTCCAGGCCCGCCCCGACGCGCGCCGGGTCTTCGTTGTGGACGGGCATGACGACCGCGGTCCGATCGATCGGCGCCGCCTCGCAGTATCGCGAGGGTCGGCGTCCGGCGACCAGGGCGACGAAACCGAAGACCGCGTTCCAAAAACCCAGGGTGAGCCAACCGAAACTCAGGCCGAACAGAGCGAGGCAGCCGATGCCGGTCGGGCTCGTTCCCTCGGCCGAGACGATCTGCGCCATGAGAAACATGCCCAGCCCGGTGCTACCGAACACCAATGCGGCGAGCATCGTCCGGCACATGATTACCCCAAAGCCCCACTTCGACATGCCGCCCCTCCTCTCCTGCCGACCCGGAATCGAAAGTTCGGCGGTCACTCGGCCGTCCAGCGATAGGTCCAGGTCTCACTCAGAGTCTGCCCACGGAACCGCAGAAAGAGGCGCAGTTCGGCATCCCTGGACCCGTCCGGCCGGAAGAGAAAAGCCGCCCGCCAGGATCCTGGTTCCAACTTCCGGCACGAAACTTCCTCGATCCGGCCGCTCGAACTCGTGACCACTGCCTCAACCGGCTGCTCGGCGGCCAGTCCCGGCAATTCGCCATCGGCAAAGTCGGCCCACACCAGTGCAGCGCCACCGCGCTCGACCGCGGCGGCATCGACAGCTCGAGCGGGGCCGATGCGGGTCCCGATGCACCGGCCGCCGCCGGGAATCGACCCGGTTCCCTCGGTCCGAATATCGTAAGCGAAGGCGAATGGCGTCTGCGGCTCGATCGGGACCGGCGGGACCCAGTACGCGACGATGTTGTCGTTGATCTCGTCACCGCTCGGGATCTCGACGAGTTCCACCCGGCCCAGCGCCCACTCGTCGCGCGGCTCGACCCAAAGACCCGGGCGGTCCTGGTAGTGCTCGTCGGGATCGAGGTAATCCTGGAAGGCCCGGTCACGCTGCAGCAGGCCGTAGCCGCGTGGGGCTCGATCTGAGAAACTACTGATCCGGAGGGTGCGCGGATTGACCAGAGGTCGCCAGAGTCGCTCGCCCGTACCAGTCGCGATCGAGAGCCCGTCGCTGTCATGGAGCTGCGGCCGCAGATCGGCGAAAGGACGATTGCCCGTCCCGCCATGAAGAAACATCGAGGTGAGGACACCCAGTCCGGGTTTGTGGATCGTCACACGCGGAAAGAGCAGCGCTTCGACCGCGGCCCGGGTCCCGGCCCCGGGCTCGACCACGAAACGATAGGCGCCGGTCGTACTCTTGCTGTCGAGCAGCGCATAGATCTCGACCGATCGAGCGCCGGATTCCGGACGGACGATCCAGAACCGCGTGAACCACGGAAATTCCTCGCCGTGGGTCTCGGCCGTGTCGATCGCGAGGCCGCGCGCCGACGCGCCGTAGTGTTGGCCCCGTCCGATCAGGCGGAAGTAGGAGCCGCCCAGGAAGACGGCGAATTCGTCGAAATAATCAGGCCTGTTGAGCGGGTGGTGGGGCCGGAAACCGGCGAAGCCCAGCGAGGCCGAAAAATTCGGGGTGACGCCGGAGGCCGCGAAGTCGAACAGATCGGGTGAATAGTCCAGCTCTCGAATCTCGCCCGCTTCGACGAGGCTGATTGCGACCTTGCGATCATATTGAAAGCCGCGATGGAACAGCTCGACCCGAAAATCGCCGTCGCTGCGCCAAAATGCCTGATCGGAGCGGAAATTGATGCCCCGGAAGCGGGAGTAGTCGAGATCGCGCAGCGACGGCGGCAGCGGGTCTGCATCGCCCTGATACGGCTTGGCCGCGAGCACCTGTGCCATGCCGGCGACGGTGTCGAGGGAGAGGGTCGAATCCGGCTCTTCGGCCCCGACCGAGCGGGGAAAGATGTTGGAAAGCGCTGCGGCAGCGCCGGCCCCGAGGAGGCGGCGGCGCCCGATCAGCATCGCCCGGCCGTCCGCGCGTCGAGGTGGCGACGCCGGGACGACGGCGGCGCCGGCCCAATCGAGCCTGGTCGCGCTCGGTCGGCAGGTCCTGGCGGCGATACCGCTACCGAGCGCGAAACAGGCGCGTCGAAACCTGCCGCCGGCAGGATGGTGACGAGGCCGCGCAAGCGGGATCGCCGCGTCGGATAAGCTGCACGCCGCCGCACTTTACCTCCGAAATCCAAAGTCCATTATTCTCGTCGGGCGGTCGGCCCCGCGAGCAGCCGGGTCGCGAGGCGAACTCTGCCCGCAGCCGATGGGCGTCGCGGCGGGAGCACCAGTGCTTCGCCGTCGAGCACGAGCACCCGGCCAACCCGGCAGCAAGTCGCCAATAGGACTTGATTCTTCTCGGCTCGGAGCTCGGCGACGGTGACCCTGGCCTCGACGACGTCGTCGATCCGCACGGGCGCGCAGAATTTCAGGGTCTGTTTGAGATAGATCGTCCCGGGCCCGGGCAGGCTCGTACCGATCGCCGCGGAGATCAGCCCGGCCGACAGAATTCCATGGACGACACGACCGCCGAGTTTACTGACTTGCGCGTACGCCTCGTCGAAATGCACGGGGTTGTGATCCCCGGTGACCTCGGCAAACTTGACGACGTCCGCCTCGCCGATCCGCCGGATGACGGCGGCGGTCATGCCGATCTTCAGCTCGTCGACGAAGTAAACCCGGGAGTCGGGGTCGAGACTGAGTAGGGCCATTTGACGACACGCTCCTCCGCTGTCGAAAACGTCGACGCGAACAACAGTCGGGTCGGCGATTTGTTCGGACGCTTCCCATCATTCGAAACGAAATTTCACGGCACTGGGGAAAATGGGAATAAAGTGAGATTCAGGATCGATGGGGCCGAAGTGCGCGGCGCGCGGCGTCGAGCGCCCTGCCGATATCTTGCTCTCGTCTTTCCCCAAGGCCGTCGACTTGGCCTGGACGACCGGCCAAGCGCGAGAGGCTCTCCGGCGCGTCCGAGGAGGAACCGCTCGGAGATCGCTCGGCACTCGCCTCACGACATTGAGCGAGCGTCGGCCGGACCGCGCGTGCTATTGCTGCTGGGGGCAATGGGGGCCGGTTTTCGTGCGACGGGTGCGGAGGCGGGCCGGGGAGCAGAGGGAGATGGCGGAGATTGCGATCGGGATTGCCGGCTGCGGCGGCCGGATGGGCCGGGCGCTGGTCGGTGAAGTGGCAGCGGCGGGCCTGCGGCTGGCCGGCGGCACGGCCCGGGCGGATGCGCTCCAGGGCCGGGATCTCGGAGTCTCGGCTGGGCTGGAGCCGCTCGGACTCGCCATCGGCCGCGACCCGGAGGCGCTGTTCGCGACGGCCGATGCGGTGATCGACTTCACCACGCCGGAAGCGACACTCGACCATGCCGCGATTGCCGGGCGCACCGGGCGAGCGCTCGTCATCGGCACGACCGGGCTTTCGGCCGGCCAGACGCGTGCGATCGAAGCCGCGGCCGAGCGCGTGCCGATCGTCTGGTCGGCCAATATGAGTCTCGGCGTCACCTTGCTTCTCGGGCTGGTCGAACAGGCCGCACACCGGCTCGGGCCCGAGTTCGACATCGAGATTCTGGAGCTGCATCATCGGCTGAAGCGCGATGCACCGTCCGGCACGGCGCTGGGCCTCGGCGCCGCAGCGGCACGCGGTCGCGCCGTGGTTCTCGACGCGGTCGCCGTGCGCAGCCGCGGCGGCCATACCGGGTCGCGGCCCGATGGGGCGATCGGGTTTGCCAGCCTGCGCGGCGGCGATGCCGTCGGCGACCATACCGTCATCTTCGCCGGGCCGGGGGAACGGCTCGAACTCACCCACCGGGCCGGCGATCGCCGGATCTATGCGCGGGGGGCGGTCCGGGCGGCGCTGTGGGCGCTCGGCCGGGCGCCCGGCCTCTATGACATGAAGGATGTGCTGGGACTGTGAGCAGCATCGATGCGACCCTGCAAACGGGCTATCTGCCGCTGCGCAAAGTCGCCGCGGTCGGGATCGGCAATGCGCTGGAATTCTATGATTTCCTGACCTACTCGTTCTTTTCGATCCAGATCGGGCACACTTTCTTCCCGGTCGAGCATTTTTCCAATTCGTTGTTGTCCTCACTCGCCACCTTCGGGATCGGCTTCGTCACCCGGCCGTTGGGCGGCTTCGTCATCGGCCGGTACGGCGATCGCGCCGGGCGAAAGCCGGCGATGCTGCTCTCCTTCTCGCTCATGGGCTTCGCCATCACCGGTCTGGCGCTGACCCCGTCCTATGCCCAGATCGGCATGGCCGGGCCGATTCTGCTGGTGCTGTTCCGGCTGCTCCAGGGCTTCGCGCTGGGCGGCGAAGTCGGGCCGTCCACCGCCTATCTGATCGAGGCGGCCCCGCCGGACCGGCGCGGCATCTATGTCGCACTGCAATTCGCAACCCAGGACGTAGCCGTGCTCGCGGCCGGGCTGATCGGCTTCGCCTTGTCGAGCCTGCTGTCGCCCGATGCGCTCGACGATTGGGGCTGGCGGGCGGCCTTTCTGATCGGCGTCGCGGTCGTGCCGGTCGGCCTGATGATCCGGCGCCGCCTGCCCGAGACGCACGAGGCGAGCGACGGGCCGTCGGGAGAGGCGGTGCCGCTCCGGCTGGTCGGGCTCGGCCTCGCCTTGCTGGCGTCGGGCACGATCGGCTCCTATGTCATCGACTATATGACGACCTACGGGCAAGACAGCCTGCACATCCCGACCAATCTGGCTTTCGGGGCCACGATCGCGACCGGGCTGTTCAGCATCTGCTTCGGCCCGATCGCCGGAATTCTCTCCGACCGGTTCGGCCGCCGTCCGGTCAGCCTGATCGCCGGGGTGATCCTGCTGCTGGTCGTCATGCCGGCCTTCGTCATGGTCACCGAGCTGCGCAGCGCTCTGGCGCTTTACGGCTTGGCGGCCGGGCTCAGCATGGTGCACGCCTTCTATGCCAACCCGGTGCTGATCGCGCTGGCCGAGGGGCTGCCGAAATCGATGCGGTCGGGCGCCCTCGCCCTCCTCTATGCCGTGTCGATCGCGATCTTCGGCGGGTCGGCGCAATTCGTGGTAAGGTGGCTGATCGGGGTGACGGGCAGCCCGCTGGCGCCCGGCTGGTACATGACCGGGGCGCTGGTGATCGGAGTCGCGGCCCGGGTGCTCCTGCACGAAACGGCGCCGCCGGCCGCAGGGAGATCCCGTTGGACGCGCCCCATATCTCGGTGATCGTCCCGATCTACAACGAAGACGAATCGATCGAGAAGCTCCTGGAGGGCCTGTTCGCGGTCCTCGACCAGTTGCCTCGACCCTTCGAGATCATCGCCGTCAACGACGGCAGCCGCGACGGCTCGCTGGCTCTGCTGCGCCGGGCGGCTTCGCTCCGGCCCGAGCTCAAGCTCGTCAATTTCCGGCGCAATTACGGTCAGACGGCAGCGATGATGGCCGGGATCGACCATGCCGCGGGCGAGATCATCGTCGCCATCGATGCGGATCTGCAGAACGATCCCGCCGACATTCCGCTGCTGCTGGCCAAGCTCGACGAGGGGTTCGACGTCGTCTCCGGCTGGAGGAAGGAGCGCAAGGACGCCGCGATCCGCCGCAATCTGGTCAGCCGGCTCGCCAATCGCCTGATCTCCTGGATCTCCGGCGTTCGGCTCAATGATTACGGCTGCACGCTCAAGGCCTACCGCAAGGATGCGATCAAAGGCGTGCGGCTCTATGGCGAGATGCACCGCTTCATTCCGATCTACGCCTCTTGGCAGGGCGCGCGGGTCACCGAGTTGCCGGTGCGCCATTACCCGCGCCAATTCGGCCAATCCAAGTACGGACTCAGCCGCATCGTCAAGGTCGTCCTCGATCTGATGGTCGTGAAGTTCCTGGACCGGCATTTCGTCAAGCCGATCTATGTCTTCGGCGGCTTCGCCCTGTTCTCCTTCGCGCTCTCGGGGTTGGCCGGATTCTATATGATCTACCTGAAATACGGCAAAGGCCTGTCGATGATCCTGACGCCCTTGCCGCTGCTCTCGGCCATGGGGTTCCTGGTGGGCGTCATGAGCCTGCTGATGGGGCTGTTGGCGGAGATGCTGGTCCGGATCTATTTCGAGTCGCAGAACCGGGGACCGTATCTGGTCAAGGACCTGACCAATTTCGGCCCGGCCGACCGGGGCTCGGATCCCGAGCGCTGATGTGCGGCATCGCCGGTTTCTGGGGACCGGGCGACAGGGACGATCTGGCGGCGATGACCGGTGCGCTCGCTCATCGCGGACCGGACGGCGAGGGGTTCCATGTCGATGACGGCGCCCACCTGTTTCTCGGCCATCGCCGCCTCGCCATCATCGATCTGGCCGGCGGCGGCCAGCCGATGTGGAACGAAGACCGCACGGTCGCGATCGTCTTCAACGGCGAGATCTACAATCACCGGGCACTGCGCCGGGAGTTGCTGGCGCTGGGCCACGTCTTCGCCTCCGATCACTCCGATACCGAAGTGCTGGTCCATGGCTGGGAGCAATGGGGCGAGGACCTACCGATCCGGCTCAATGGGATGTTCGCCTTCGCGATCTGGGATACGCGCGCGCGCCGCCTGTTCCTGGCGCGCGACCGGTTCGGTGAAAAACCGCTATACTGGGCGGCGAGGCCGGGTTTCTTCGCCTTCGCCAGCGAACTCTCCGCCCTGGCCCAACATCCTGGAGTCGGCACCGGACTCGATATCCGGGCGCTGCAGAAATTCTTCGCCTATGGCTACCTGCCGGGCGCCGTCGCCCTCTACACTGGTTCCCGGCGGTTGCCGGCCGGCCATCACCTGACCTTCGATCTGGGCGGCGGCGAGCCGCGGCTCGCCTGCTATTGGCGCTTTCGGATCGAGACCGATGAGGGCCTGGGCCGGCGCACCGAGGCCGATCTGGCGGAAGAACTGCGGGCGCTCCTCGCCGTATCGGTCGAGCGGCGGCTCATCAGCGACGTGCCGCTCGGGCTGTTCCTCAGCGGCGGGCTCGATTCGAGCGGCGTGCTCTGGGCCGCGGCCCGCCACCGCCCGGCGGAGTCGATCGAGAGTTTCACCGTGGGCTTCACCGAACCCAGCTTCGACGAATCGGCCCATGCGCGACGCGTCGCCCGGTTCTTCGGCACGCAGCATCGCGAGCGGATCCTCGATCTCGACGGGGCCCGCGACCTGGTTCCGGCCTTGCTATCGAGGCTCGACGAGCCGCTCGGCGACGCCTCGCTGCTGCCGACTTATCTCTTGAGCGAATTCACCCGCCGGCATGTCGCCGTGGCGCTGTCCGGCGATGGCGGCGACGAACTCTTCGCCGGCTACGACCCGTTCCAGGCGCTGACTCCGGCCCGCTTCTACGACTGGCTGATGCCGCGGGGGCTCCATCGCGGGGTGCGGCGCCTGGCCGACCTGCTGCCGGTTTCGACCGGCAACATGAGCCTGGAGTTCAAACTCAAGCGCAGCCTGAAGGGCCTCTCCTATCCGCGCGCAGTCTGGAACCCGGTCTGGATGGCGCCGCTCGAACCGGCGCTGGCCGCGGAGATCTTCGATGCACCGCTCCGGCTCGACGACCTCTACGAAGAGGCGATCGCCCTCTGGGAATCCGGCGGGGCCGCCGATCCGATCGACAAGACGCTGGAATTCTTCACCAACCTCTATCTGACCGACGACATCCTGACCAAAACCGACCGGGCGGCGATGATGGTTTCGCTCGAAGCGCGGGCGGTGTTTCTGGACAATGACCTGGTCGAATTCTGCCGGCGCCTGCCGCATCGCTGGAAGTACCGCAACGGCACCCGGAAATATCTCTTGAAACAGGCGATGGCCGGGCTCTTGCCCGATGGCATCGCGCACCGGCGGAAAAAAGGGTTCGGGATTCCCGCGGCGAAGTGGCTGCGCACGATTCCGCCGGCGCCGCCGCTGCCCGCCCTGGCGGGGATCCGGATCGAGGCGGTCGCCGACCGCTGGCGCCGCCACCGCGCCGGGATCGTCGACGACCGGTTGTTCCTGTGGAGCTGGCTGAGCCTCGCCGGAGTGCTGCAGCATGCCGACCGGCCCCGGCTCGCCCGGCCGACAATTTCGGCCGAGTAGTCTCGCGGTTGGTGTGCTAGCCTCAGACTAGCAAAAAGCTCATAAATTCATAATTCATGGGAGGAGTGGGACGATGACCAGCTGTTCATGGCTGCAGCGCAGCCGTGCGTATGGCACCGCGGCCTTGGGTTGCCTCGCGGCCGGGGCAATCGATCCGGCCCACGCGCGGGTCACGCAACTCGACATCACCACTGTCGAATCGCCGACTTTCGGCGGCCAGAGCTTCGGTTCGGTCGGAACCTACGAGCGAATCGAGGGAACCTATACGGGCGAGGTCGATCCCGACGATTTCCACAATGCGGGCATCGTCGATATTCAGAACGCGCCGCGCAACGCCAACGGCACGGTCACCTATACGGCGGATTTTCAGATCATCCGGCCGACCAACCTCGCCCAGGGCAACCACCGGATCCTTTTCGAGCTGCCCAATCGCGGCATTACCTTCGCCATGTTCACGTTCAACGACACTCCCTCCGCCAACCTCAAATCGACGGCGGGCTCGGCCGGCAACGGCTTCCTGATGAACCAAGGCTACACGCTGGTCGAAGGCGGCTGGGATCTCACCGTGCCGATCGGCTCCTCGCCCTTCTTGTTCGGCGTCGGCCTGCCGGTGGCGACCAACAAGGACGGCTCGCCGATTACCGGTGTCGCCAGCGAGGAACTCGTCGTCGACGAGTCGGGGACGGTCGCCAGCCAGGTGCTCACATATCCGGCGGCGAGTCTCGACCCGAGCCAGGCGTCGATGACCGTGCGCGAAAATTACGCCGACAGCCCGGTCACGGTGCCGCCGGCGGCCTCGGCCCCGGCCGGGACCGTCGGCTGGCAATATGTCGACAACGAGCATGTCGAACTGGTGCTCAACGGCGCCGAGATCAATTTCGGTGCGCCCAACACCTATTCTCCGACGGCGCTCTATGAATTCACCTATATCGCGAAGAACCCGCTGGTCGCCGGGCTGGGGTTCGCTGCGACCCGCGATCTCGCGACTTTCCTGCGCACAGCCCAGACCGACGATTTCGCCGTCGCCAACCCGATGGCCGGCGATGTCCAGAAGATCTACACCTATACCCTGTCGCAGCCGTCGCGGACCCTGCATGATTTCCTCCTGCTGGGTTTCAACGAGGCCGATCTTTCCCCGATCCGCATCGCCGGCGCCCTCCAGCCGAGCCCCGCGATGCCGCACCAGATGGTGTTCGACGGCATTTTCGACTGGATCGGCGGCCCCGGCGGCATCTTCATGAATTATCGCTTCGCCCAGCCGACGCGCACGCACCGCCAGCATATCGCCCGCTGGACGCCGGAAGAGCAGTTTCCCTTCGCCATGCCGATCCTGACCGACGCGGTCACCGGCCAGACCAATGGCCGCCTCGCCCGCTGCCAGTCGAGCGGCACCTGTCCGAACATGTTCGAAATCAATTCCGAGAACGAATACTGGGCGAAAGGCGGATCGAATCTGACCACCGACGGCCAAGGCCATGATCTCGACCTCGCGGCCACGCCGAATGTTCGCTATTACCAAATGGCGAGCATGGAACATACTGGCGGCCCGGCCTCCGTCTTGCCGCCGATCGCGGCTGCCGGGATCTGCCAGCAGGCGACCAACCCGATCGTGCCCAATGTGGTCTTCCGAGCCTTGCTGCTCGATCTCGACGCCTGGGTGACCGATGGGATCGCACCGCCGCCCAACAACGTGCCGACGATCAGCGCCGGGACCCTGGTCCCGCCGGACCGATCCGCCGTTGGATTCCCGAGCATTCCGGGGGTCACGTTCAACGGCAACCTGCACACCGGCGATCTGTGGAATTTCGGGCCGCAATTCGCCGCCGGCATCCTCTCGATCTTGCCGCCGGCCCCGCTCGGTTCGCCCTATCAGATCTTCGTCCCGAAGACCGATGCCGACGGCAACGACATCGCCGGCATCAAGCTGCCGGAGATAACCGTGCCGACCGCCACCCACACCGGCTGGAACCTCCGGGCGGAGCATGCCGGCCAGCCGGAGCCGATGATCGACGGCTGCGACGCCGCCGGAATGCAGATCCCGTTCGCCCCGACCGCCGCCTCGCGCCAGCCGGGCGGCCCCAACGCCGGGGATCCCAGACTCTCGCTGGCCGAGCGTTACCCGAACAATGCCGCCTATGTCGCCGCGATCAATGCTGCGGCAAACCAGCTGGTGGCGCAGCGTCTGATGCTGCCGCAGGACGCAGCCGCCTATGTGACCGCGGCCCAGGCGGCCCAGATCCCCTGATTGGAGCGCTTCGGGCTCCGATCCCCGATCGGAGCCCGGGCTCTAGCAGGCCGGCGCCGTCTTCCACTGCCGCAGTGCTGCTTCCAGCTCGCGGGCGAGATCGCGCCGTTCACCAGGCGAGAGAAAACCGCCGATCGGCAATGAGCGGCCGTGGGTCGTGACCAGCAGCCGATTATCACCGTGCCGTGCCTCGACCAGTTCGACCCGCAGCCAGAAGGCCTGCATCCGCCACAGCCGGCGCTCGCCGCCCACGCCGACTCGCAAAACCGTGAGATCGCCGCCCTGAAGACGGAGCACCTCGCGCAGTCGGGCGCTCCGGTAATTGAGCCGGAAGGCGAAATAGACGAGCCCGACATCGAGCGCGAAAAACCCGCAGACCGGCCAGGCCCCGATCCGCACGAACAGGATCCCGGCCACGAAGCTCGCCGCGGCGAGCGCGAGCATGAGCACCAGGAAGCCACGTCGCGGCAGGCTGCGATGCGGGCGCAGCACGGCCTCCCAGTGAACAGTCTCGATCGGCGGGTCCAACGGTTCCATGGGTGCTAGGATAGGGCCGGAGCGGACCCGCGGTAAAGCCGCGTGTCCTCGAATCTCGGGCGAATTACGGGAATTGCCTGGCCCCCTTTTTCCGTCCGGTTCCACGGGGCAGGCCAGCCACGCCGCCAAATCAACCCATCGCCGCCGCATTCTCGCTTTCATCCGGCAGTACCCACTCCCCGGTGCGCCGGGGGGGAGCTGCCATGAAATCTCAGTGTCGTCCGTTTATGCTCGCTGCCGCGGGCTTCGTTTTCCTCTTGGCGCTCGGCGCGTGCAGCGAGCGAAATAGTGACACGGCGATCCGAACGGCCGGCTCGTCTCGACCGGTGGCGGAGGCCCGGGTACCCGAGCCGGCGGCGCAGCGGCCATCCGCAGCGAAGCTCGCCTATAGCCACGATCTCGACATCGAGATGCCGGGTGCGGTGCTCGAGGCGCGGTTCGAACGGGCCCGCGCGGCCTGTCTCGATGATACGAGTTTCGGCTGCCTGCTGGTCGGATCGAAGATCGAACTCGAGCACAGCGGCTGGCCGGGCTATCCGCGCGCCACTCTCGAGGTCCGGCTGCCCCCCGGCCAGGTCGACCGGTTCGAAGCGAGCGTGCTGGCGCCGCTGCCGGACGAACCGCCAGGCAATCTCATCATCCGCGCGCGCTCGACCACGGCGGAAGACCTGACCCAGGCGATTGCCGATCTCGACCGGCGGCTGGCCCAACTCGGCAATTTCCGCGACCGCCTCACCGAACTCGCGGCGCGCCCGGATGCCAAAATCGACGATCTGATCAAAATCGAGAGTGAATTGGCCGAGACCCAAAGCCAGATCGAAGCGCTGACCGGGCAGCAGCTGCATCTGGCCGATCGAGTCGCGACCGAGCGCCTCGCCATCTCGTTCGAAAGCGAGACCGTACCGGCGGCGCCGGCAAATCCAGTCATCCGGACTTTGCGGAACGCCGGCGAAGAATTGAGCGGTAATGCCGCCTCCGCGCTCGAAATCCTGATCGGCGCCGGGCCGTGGCTGATCCTGGCCGGCCTCTTCGGTGCACTCGTCCGCTTTACCTGGCGGCTGCTCCGGCGCAAGCGTTGAACGAGCGGCAAGGATCGCGTCGCAGGGGACACGGCGCCTGCGCGAGGCCCGCGCCGTGTCCCCTCATTCGGCCGGCGCCGGCGGGCGCAGATAGAGCCAGGAACCTTCCGGCCAGAGGTCGGATGCCAGCGGCACCGGGCGATATCCGTGGCGCCGAGCATAGTCGGCGAGGCTCGCATCCATCTCGACCGGCCATTGCTTGGCCGCGAAGCCGCCGAGGATCGCGGCCGGCGGGGCAGCGGCGAACAAGGCTTCGAGCCCGCCGGCACTGGTGCCCCGCAAGCGGGCGACGCGGTCGGGCGTCACCAGATCGGCGGTCCGGAAGAAGAACGGCCCGCTGGCGAATTCCGGCCGCACTGGATTGGCGTCGAGGACATGGATCGGAAACAGGGTGGCGACATCGTCGCCCTGGCCGGCGGCGTCCAGAATGGTCCGGAGCGCAACGGCCTGACGATGCAGTTCGAAGCCCGGCCAACCTGCCGGGCGCAAGAGGCCGGGCAGATCGGCGATCCGCTGCCAGAGCGGTGGGAAGACCGGGAGGCAGGCGATGACCACGAGCAGCGGCACCATCGGCGGAGGGCCGAAAATGCGGATACGCCCCAGCATCGAGGCGGCCAGCGCCGCCATCAGCGGCGCCAGCGGCGCGTAATACATCGGCCAAGAGGGGGTCGGCTGGAAACCCACGAGCACGGCCGCGCCGATCAGCACACCGAGGAGCGCGGGCGGTGCTCCAGCCGGTCCCGCGTCGCGGGCACGCTGCCGGATCCGGATCAGCGCCAGCCCGGCGACGAGCAGCGTCAGCGCCGCGTTGCTGCCCCAGGCGAGCAGCACGACCAGCACGGCGACCCGATGGCCCGGCCCCAGCAGCTCGCTCTCGCCCTGGCGCGTGTACCAGGCAGAGGGTGCGGTCATGTGGTATTCGACGAGGTCGTACAAGAACCCGTCGGGTGCTGCGGCCAGATAGAACAGGCCGGGGAGGGCAGCGAGGGCGACGCCGGCGGCGAAAGGGCCGAGCCGGCCGGAGTGCCGCCATCCAGCCCACACCAGCAGCACCACCGGCCCGAAGACATAAGAAATTTTGGCCTCGACCGCGAGGCCGATGCAGATGCCGGCCGCAGCGGCCCAGACCCGGCCGCGCTGCGGCATCTCCAGAAACAGGAGCAGCCCGGCCAGGAACAGGGCCAGCGGTAGGATGTCGTTGCGCGTGGTCGCGATCGGCCGGTCGAGAAAGGGCGAGAGCAGGGCGATCGAGGCGAGGATCACCGCCAGGCCGCGAACCGCCCCGTAGCGGCGCAGCAGCATCGTCGTCAGTCCGAAGACGGCGACCGCCAGGATCCCGGTCAGCAGGCGCGCCACCAGGAAATAATAGCCGCCGCCGAGGGTGAACAGCCCGGCCAGCAGCAGCGGATCGGCCGGCGGCTGCAGATAGATGAAGTCGCGGTAGAGCATGAGATGGCGCGCCACGAGGCCGGCCGCGACGTACTGATCCTCGTCGTAATCGATCGGAGCCGTCACCGCGCGCGCGAGGAGCAGCAGCACGAACAGGATCTGCCAAGCCCCGATCGCCCAATCGTGCCAACGCCCGTCCGCGGCCGGTTCCCGAACGCCCGGATCGGGCTCCCGACCCTCTGTTCCGGGGCGCTCGACCGCTTGGGGCGGCGTGTCGACCGCCGCCCAGGTCTCACGCACCGCCGGCGCGGGGCTGGATCTGCAGGAGCACGCTACGCCGGTCGAGGGCCGTTTTGAGCGCGGTGAAGAACCGCTCGATCTCGCCCCCCGCCGGCACGGCAACGAGGGTCTCGATCGTCTCCCGCCCGAGAGCGGCTTCCAGTTCCAAGGCACAGCCGACCAGTACCGTGTCGAGATGGGCGAGCCGGGCGAGCGTGTCGGCCTCGGATCGGTGGCGCGCCCAGATTTTGTCGTCGCCTGGTGCGGCGCCACCGCGCAGCGCCGTGTCGAGTGCCGCCAGACGATCCAGAACCGCCTGGAGCCGGTGCAGTTGCTCGACCCGCTGCGGATCCGGAAACGGCTGCCGGCGGCTCGGCGGCGGCAGGTATTGGTGCCGGAACGAGGCCTCCAACTCCCGCAGCCGCGCCGATGCCGCGCCGAGATGGTCGCTCGCCCGCGACCGGATCAGCAGGTCGTCGGAGCGCAACTGGTTCTCCAGCCGGTACCAGTTGAAGCCCCAGCCGTTCAGCAGCATGACCCAGTTGCGATAGAGCGCCGAATCCGGCTGGGGCAGATCGGCTTCAGCCACTTTTGGCTCCCGCCGTCAGATCCGGCGCGGCGAGGACGCTCTGGACGCCGCCGCCGATGTTGAAGGGCAATCCCACCGCCATGTTCGGTGCCGAAACGACGCCGTGCTGAGCCATCAGAATCGCCGTGTAGTAGCGCACCGCCTCGAGCTCGGAAAGGCCGAACGCCCGGAGCGAAATCAGCGCCCGCATCCGCTCGTCCCTCGGGAAGACCAGGACCTTGACGGTGTCGAGGGTAATGCCGAAGACGCGCAGGAAATCCTGCAGGTGACTTTTCAGCACTTCGGTGATCTCGTGGATCTTCTCGTTGACGATTTCGAAGGGCGTCACCTGGACGACCTGGTTGATCGCCTGTTCGACCACCGGGGTCGCATATTCGTTGATCTGCGCCGCGGTGATCCAGTGCTCGGCGAACGGCATGTGGGTGACCAGCGCCACCGCATCCTCCTTGGTCGCGACGTGGAAATAATAATCGACCTCGTATCCCAGCTCGGCCATTTCGCTCGACAGGGCCAGGCCCTTGGCTTTGACGATCATCTTGACCCGGCTGACATAGAGCGCCTCGTATTGCCACGGGCTCTGGCCGCCGAAGAAGGCCGTGGTGAAGGATCCCAGCAACGGCTTGTCCGGGGTCGTCACCGGATACTGCCCGGTGTCGTAGACGCTGAGGATGGCGCCGCGCGATTTCAGCACGCAGAAATGGTTGCTCTCGACCGTCAGCAGCGAGTTGTTGACGATCGAGGATTCCGGGTGATGGTAGGCCAGGATCCCCGGCCCCATGATTTCGATGCCGGAATCGCTGAGGGTCGAGATGACGGAACGGGTGATGGCCATGGGTTGAACTCCTCTAGGGGGAACGCGCGGAAGCAGCGATGGAACGCTCGAGCCGAGCCGTCGGATCCGCTGGCGGGATCGGGATCCCCGGACCACCGTCGCCCCGTTGGGCGCTAGTGCCGAACCAATTCGCCATCGCCGCTCAGCCGCTCGTCTCGGCCGTCGCCCGGTCGGCGGGCTTGCAGCGTGTCTCGGCCAGATGATCGAAGCGCCGGACATAGAGACCGACGCCCATGGTCTGCGAGCGGAGCTCGGTGATGAGCTCGTGCAGTTCGGCCTCGGGCACCAGCGCCTGAACATCGTCCCAGCCTGGCCAGCCCGGCTTCTCGGCATAGCCGAGGATCTGGCCGCGCCTTCCGGACAGCAGGCGCTGGGCGCCGGCAGTGAAGTCGCTGGGGACGCTGACCGTGACATGATCGATCGGCTCCAGGAGCACCGGATCGCACTTCGCCAGCCCCTCGGCCATCGCCATCCGGGTCGCGGTCTTGAAGGCCATATCCGAGCTGTCGACGGCGTGGAAGGTGCCGTCGACCAGGGTAACTGCGACATCGTCCACGGGATAGCCCAGCGGCCCCTTGCGCGTCGCCTCTCTGGCCGCCTCCTCCACGGCTGGAATATATTGCCGGGGCACGGCGCCGCCGACGATCCGGTCGATGAAGAGGAAGCCCTCGCCCCGGCCGCGCGGCTGGAACTCGAGGGTGACATCGGCAAATTGGCCGTGACCGCCAGTCTGGCGCTTGAGACGCGCGTGCTGCCGGCCGGGGCGGCGGATGGTTTCCTTGAACGGGACCTGCGGCCGCGCGGTCGTGATCTTCAGATTGTAGATCCGCGCCAGCCGGTCGATGATCGCGTTCAAATGGATCTCGCCCTGGCCGTGCAGCAGAGTCTCGCCGGTCTCGATACCGTGCCCGGCCGAGAGCGAGCGATCCTCTTCGCCGAGTTTCTGCAGGGCGCCGGAGAGCTTGACATCGTCCTTGCGGTCTTGCGTCGCGATCGCGAGGGTGAAGACGGGCGCCGGAGCCGCCGGGAAGGGCAGGGCATCGCTGGTCCCGGACGGGGTCACCAGCGCGCCGGTCGCGATTCCTTCCATCCGGCCGAGTGCGACGAGTTCGCCCGGCTGAGCCTCGGCGATCTTGGTCGTCTCGCCGCCGGGCAGGCGGTAGAGCCCGCCGATCCGGACCCCGCCGAGAGTGCCGCCGTCCTTGACCGTCCCGCGCCAGATCCGGCCATAGGAGAGCTTGCCGGTATGGGCGGCGTAGACGGTCTTGAAGATCTGCACCAACGGCTCGCCGTCCGGCTCGACGCCGCGCTCGGCTGCAGTGGCGAGCGGGTCCGGCCCGTCATGGCGCAGCGCCTTCCACAAGCGGCGCACGCCGCCGCCGCGGTCGGCGGATCCGAGCAGCACTTCGACGATGACGCCTCCGGCCTGATCCTTGCGCAACTGACGATAGACTTCCTCGGTGCTCGGCTTCACGTCTTCCAGGATCTTTTCCAGGATCCCGTCATCATGGTCGGCAAGAACTTCGAGCAGTTCGCCCAGCACTTCCGCTTCGCGCTGCTGCACGGCCGAGGGCAGCTGGATCAGTTCGGAAGGCTGGCCCTTGCGATAGCGATAGGCGCGTTCGCTCACCACATCGACATAGCCGGTGACCTGATCCTGTTCTCGAATCGGCACTTGGCGGAGCACCAGCGGGCGCTTCGAATAGGCTTGGAGGGCGGCGAGGGTCGCGCGGACGCTGGTCTGCAGCGTGTCGATCTTGTTGATGAACAAGAGATGCGGGATGGCCCGATCCTCGAGGATCTTCAACAGCGGGGCCAGCGTCAGCGCCCGCTCCGGCAAAGGCTCGCAGACGATGACCGCGAGATCGACCACGCTCAGCGCCGCCGCCGTCTCGGCCGAAAATTCGATCGAGCCCGGGCAGTCGAGGAGCGACCAGGGATCGCCCAGAAAGCGGCAATGGCCGAGGGTCATCTCGGTGGTCATGGACCGGGCGCGCTGCTCACCCGGCCGCCGCACCGGCGCTCCGGCCGCCGCCATCAGGCTCTCGTAGAGGGTGGATTTGCCGCTGCCGTAGGGCCCGACCAGGGCGACCGAGCGCGGGCGCGCGGAGCCGGTCTCGGCAGGTGGGGATGCTGGCATGACTCTTGTCTCCCTCGGAGCCTGGGATGAGGCGTCTGGCCGCTCCTGGGTGAGCGTGGGATCGCTCTTGTCGTTCTGGCGCCATCTTACTCCGAATGGACCCGGGCACCAGAGTGTCGCTCGCGCCGCAGGTTTCTCGAGAGCGTGGGCGCTACGGGGCGTCGATCACCGGTGGAACTGCTGCGACCGGGTGCCAGGTTTTCAGCTCCAGGTCGATCGCCGCGCGCTTCTCGGGGGCGAGCGGTTCGAACGAGCCGGCCTTATGGAGTGCCGCCAGGGCCGTTCGTGCGGAAGTTCGGTCCGAGCCGTCGGGCGCTTCCTGGACCGCCAGGCTGAACCAGCGATATGCCTCGGCCAAATCGACTGGAATGCCATCGCCCCGCAAGGCCATGTTGGCATAGGCCGTCATTGCCGCGCGATCACCCGCCGCCGCCGCCGCGTGTAGCCAGGCGGCGGATTTGGCTGGATCCCGGCCGGTGCCCGTCCCGCCAGCATAGAGATTACCGAGCATTGTCATCGCCGGGAGATAGCCCAGCGAGGCAGCCCGCTTGGCCCAGGCGAAGCCAGCGGTGCGATCGGTGGGGCCGCCCTCACCTCCGATCGCCATCGAGGCGAACCAAGTCTGAGCTCGGGGATCGCTCCGCCGCGCACTTTCGAGAAAGAGCGAGCGCGCTCCGGCGGCATCGACGGGAGTGCCCCGGCCGTTTTGGCAGAGAATGGCGAGAAAGGTGCGGGCGTCTCTATGATTTTGGAGGGCAGCACGATGGAGCCATGACGCGGCGCCGGTGACATCCCCGGGGACGCCGTCGCCCCGATAATATGCCATTCCGAGTTCGTACTGGGCCGTGACATCGCCGGCCTCGGCGTTCTTTGCCAGCGCTTGCCCGGGTCCTTGGATCACCGCGGGCAGGGGAAGGGTGCCGTTCTGCCGCTGGCCGGGCGGGAGGAAGCTGCGCTCCAGATTGCCATCGGAGTCGAACGCGCAGGCGCTGCCGGCAACGGCGATCGGCCGCATCGGCGCGGCGGGCGTGTCCTGGCTGCGCTGGAGCGTGCTGGGACCATTGTCATGGACGGGCGCTCTCTCCGGTACGGCGTGGTTGCTTCCGGACAATCCACCGACGCAGCGGCCGAGCAAGGACAACACGACGATGATGGTCCAGATGAGTCCGGCAGTGCCCATCTGCTTGGGCGCCTTCGCGGGCACAGTCGGGGGTTCGTCCGCCGCCTGCTGCCTCGCCGCGGCGGTCAACAATTCACGCTCGATCCGGGCGCAGAGCCGGTCCTCGAATCCGTTGCTGCGGCGTCGGACCACATCCTTCGTGTCGTACCAGCCGAAACGCTTGGCGATCTCGAGCAGCCGCTCGGTCGAGATCGTAGTGTCGGCGAGCAGAATCGCCGCAAGCTTGTCCTCGAGGCCGAATTCGGTCCGCAGCGGCAGCAGGTTCCGGGCGGCGGCGGCGGAGAGGAGTGCTGCCGCCTCTTCGCCCGCCCGCCGATTCAAAGCGGCGGTCACGGCCTGAATCGCGGCCCGGGATTCCCGCAGGAGCAAAGCTTCCGCCGGCGTCGGCTGGTTCGGTCGGACCGGGGGTGTCTGTACCGGCTTCTCCACGATGGGTTTACCGGCGACCGGCTCCTCCTTCTCGCTCGCCAGGCGTTCGACTCGAATTCGCGGCCCCGGCGGGGTCGGCGGCGGCGGCTCGCCCCGGCGCCCGTCGTCCGTCTGGGCGGCGAGGCGGACCTGCCGGATTCTCGGCTTCGCCGCCTCGCCTCGTGGATTCTCGTCTTCGTCAGGGTCGACGCGCTCGGCCCGGACGATCGGTTCGGCCGCGGCCCGAGTCTCGCCCCGCGCCTCCTCAGCCTCCCGGGGATCGACCGGCTCAGTCCGGACGATCGCTGGGTTTGCGGTTTCGGCCGGCGGCTTTTCGCTATCGATGCGGGGGCCGGGGTCAGCCGGTATCGCCTCAGCCGGTTGGGCGACGAGGCGGGTCGCCATCGCCAGCGCCGACTCATAGGCGGCCCGCAGACGGGTGAAGCCGGCCGCGTCATCCTCCGGCCGCGTCTGTTTCAGCCGCGCCGCATAGGCCTTGCGGATGAGACGGGCATCGCCAGTGGGCGCGATGCGCAATTCGTCCCAGGGGAGCATTCGGCCGCGCGCCTCAGGTGAAGAAACTGCAATCGATGTTGTCGAGCCAGCGTTGGAGCTCTTCGCGGAACGCGTCGATCTCCCGCGGATCCTGGCGTTCCAGTATGGTGCGGAACTTGTCGATCGCCTCGCCCACGGCCCGGCGGTCGTCGCCCAGACGCTCTTCATAGAGGCGTTCGGCCCGCGCCATCACCGCCTGGTTCGGGGCCTGATCGCGCGGGTGCGTCTTCAAATGCCCGAGCCCGGCGAGCCGCTCGGCGATCTCCTGCGGGCTCAAGACCCCCGGATGGCCCTGGATCACCAAACGGTCGGTCGCCCCGGTGCTGACGACACAGGTTTCGACCTCCAGCAAGCCACTGATATCATAAGTAAAACGGATATCGACCGGTTGAGACCCGGCGGGTCCGCGTGGGATCGGAATCGGCGGCTCGCCAAGGGCGACGTTGTCTCGTACCTGCCGTGCCTCGCCCTGGAACACTCTGACCTCCAGAGTCGCCCGATTGTCGCTGGTGCTGACCACCCGGGTCTGTCGGCTGGCCGGGATGACGGTGTTGCGTTCGATGATCGGGAGATAGAGCCCGGTATCGACCACCCGGCCGTTTTCGGACCGCGACACTTCGATGCCCATGCTGAAGGGAGTGACATCGGTCATCACGACATCTTCCAGCGTGGCATCGCGCATCTTCAGCCCGGCCTGGACTGCAGCACCGTGGGCGACGACCTCGTCGGGATTGATCTGGGCGATCGGCAGGCGCTGGAACAGACGGGCCGCCAGACGTTTGAACAGCGGCATGCGCGTGGCCCCACCGGCCAGCACGAGATGGCTGATATCGTCGGGGTGCAGCTCGGCGTCGCGCAGGGCCCGCACGATCGGCACGCGGATCCGCTTGATCAGCGGGTCGCTGAGCAGCTCGAACTCCTCGCGCGTGAGCGTCCAGCCGAGCGACCAGCCATCCACGACGACGCTCATCTCGTGCTCGTCGGTCTCGCTCAGCGCGCGCTTGGCGATTTCGGCTGCCCGGCGCAGCGCGCCATGGACCGGGCTCGGCTCCGAGCGGGGCGGGATTTTCGCCTTGTCGCCCACGGCGGCGATGAAGCGGTCCATGATGGCATCGACGAAATCCTCGCCGCCGAGGAAATTGTCGCCGGCCGTGGCCCGCACTTCCATCACGCCTTCGAACATTTCCAGGATCGATACGTCGAAGGTGCCGCCGCCGAGATCGAGCACCAGGATCTTGCGCTCGCCCTCCAGCGCCTGGAGCCCATAGGCGAGGGCTGCCGCGGTCGGCTCGTTGAGCAGCCGCTCGACCTCGAGCCCGGCCAATTCGCCGGCCGCCTTGGTCGCCTTGCGCTGGGCGTCGTTGAAATAGGCAGGCACGGTGATGACCGCTTCGGTCACCGGATGGCCCAGATGCGCCTCGGCATCGGCTTTGAGCTGGCCCAGCACCAGAGCCGATAATTCCTCGGGGCGGAACCGGCGCCGGCCGAGCTTGAATTCGCGGTTCGTGCCCATATAGCGCTTGAAGGCGGCGACCGTAGCCTTCGGCTCGCTCACCAGACGGTCGCGTGCGGCCTGACCGACCAGGACCGTTCCGTCCGCAGCGACGCTGACCGCCGAGGGCGTCAGCAGCGAGCCCAGCGCATTGGCGACGAGCTCGGACTTGCCCTCGCGCCAGAGGCCGACCAGACTGTTGGTCGTCCCCAAATCGATACCGATGATCATGTTCTGCGCGCCCACCGAGCCGACGCCTCTGTATGGCGGAAGCGGGGCCGGGATCACAACCGGGAATTCGAACCCGCATGGCCGGGTCGGGCGGTCGAGTTTCAAACTGCGCCTCGCCCCCCGACTGGGTTTGACATCTCCCCCCTGCCCGACCATCTTCCGCCCTCCCTCGGCGGAACCGGTCCCGTCCCCATGCACATCGATCCCTATCGCTGGCGCCTGACGCCGACCTATCTGGCGCATCTCTACAAGGCGGTCGGGCAGCAGCATCACCGCGAGTTGATCCCGATCCTGCGCTCCCTGCTGGCGCCCGACGCGGTCATCTTCGATGTCGGTGCCCATGCCGGACAATTCGCCAAGCTCTTCTCCCGCCTGGCGCCGGAGGGCCGGGTCTGGTCGTTCGAGCCGGGGAGCTATGCCAGGTCGATCCTGCGGACGGCGCTGTGGCTGAACGGCATCGCCAACGTCTGCGTCGTGCCGATCGGTCTCGGCGATCGGGCCGGGATCGGAACCTTGTCGCTGCCGGAGAAGCGTCCGGGCAGTTTCGGGTTCGGGCTCGCCCATCTGGGCGATGCCGAGGCGCGCTGGCGCCGCGTCGCCGTCGAGCCGATCGCTCTCGGCACCATCGATGATTTCGCCTGCTCGCAGACCATCGACCGGCTCGATTTCGTCAAGGCCGATATCGAAGGCTGGGAAGCGGCGATGTTGCGCGGCGGCGCGGGCACACTCCGGCGGCTGCAGCCCGCGCTCCTGCTCGAGCTCACCGATGCTCATCTGGCCCGGGCCGGCGATTCGCTGGCCGGCACCTGGGCCCTGTTGCAGGGTTGGGGCTACGCGGCGTTTCGCCCCGATGGTCCGGCCGGCCTGGCACCGGTCGAGACTCCGGCCGAGGGCGACATCTGGTGGCTGCCGGCCGGGACCTGATGCTAGCCGCGGCGCTTCTTGCCCGACTTTCCGAGCAGGGCGTCGATCTCGGCCGCCGCCCCCGCCCCCGCCTCGGTCGGGACCGGCGCCGAGGGCGGCAGCGGGCGCATCGGCAGTTCGATATGCGGGCGCAGCCGGAACGACAGCACCCCGGCCGAAGCCAGCGCCAGAATGACCACCGGGGCCGCCACCGACCGGTCGAGCCCGAAGCCGGAGAGGGCCAAGGGCGAAACGATTTGCGAGAGCAGCAGGCCGAGCCCGACGAACCCGGCGGAGACACCGGTGTGCCGGCCCCCGACATCGATGGCGTAGACCCAGAGCATCACCCCGGCAGCCTCCAGCCCGAACAGGGCGAGGCCGAGCCAGAGCGCGATCGCCCTCTCGTCCAGGCCGATCGGCAACAGAGCGAGGCTGAGGCCCGCGAGGAGGAAGCCCAGAGCCGGCACGATCTGGTGGGCCGAGCGAATATTGCCGCTGTGATGGAGCGACCGGTCGGCGCCGATGCCGCCGGCGAGACACCCCAGAATCGTCGCCGCACTGCTCGCTGCCCAGATCCAGCTCGACAGCTTGATGTCGAAATGCCAGGTCTCCAGCAAGACGCGGGGAACCCATTCCCGGCACAGCGCCAAGCCCCACCCCAGGGCCACGGCCAGCGCCGTCGGCAGAGCCAGAATCGGCAGCGCCCCCCGCCACGACAAGGGTGCTGCCGCGGCCGGATGGTCGGAACCGGCACCCGGATCGGCTTCGAACCAGCGCCACCAGGCGAGGCCCCAAGCGGCTGCCGACCCGGCCAGGACGAAGAACCCGGCCCGCCACGTCACCAGTGCCAGCACGAGGGCGAAGACCGGCGCGGCGAGCGCGCCGCCGGCGGCGAGGGCAGCATGGCAGGCGCCCACCGCCCAGCCGCGTTCGCGCGGCGGCGTCCAAGCGGCCAGTGCGGCGGCCGAAGCCGGCAGCAAGGCGCCGACGGAGAACCCGAGCCCGAGCCGGCTCAGCGTCAGCACCGCCAGACTCCACCCCGATCCGGTGAGGCACAGCGCCGCACCGGTGCCGGCACCGCAGACCAGGAGCGCCAGCCGAGTCCCGAGCAGCTCGGCCAAAACGCCGCCCAAACCCAACGCCAAATAGAATCCGAAACCATAAGCGCGATCCGAAAGATCGAGTTCGCTGTTGGCGAGGCTCAGCGACTCGCGAATTTCTGGAGTTGCGGCGAGAATCCCATCGCGGCCGAGCCCGGCCAGCACGCTGATCGATACGAGTAACAGCAGGACGCGGTCGCGCGGGGTCGGTTTCCAGGCCGAAAGCGCCCTATCGGACATCGCCCGACGCCTCGGGCGATCCGGCCGAGGCGTCGGGCGGCAAAACGCGCGCTACGTGCATCACGATTCAGACATGTTCTTGCTGCACTGCAGCGACAAGGCTGCCGCAATCCGGCCACAGTTTGCCGCGAAAACAGCCGAACCGGCCGGGAAACTGCGGAACATCTAGGCAGATCATGGTTATTGCCGTCCATGCAAAAAACTGACTTGATTTCCTCGATACCGCGACGCATATTTTGCGGTGCGGCATGGGCCGGTCTTCGACGGGCTCCGCCGTACGTCTTCTTAGGCGTTTCCTCCCTAAACTTGGGCCGTGCCAAAAGCGCGGCCTTTTTTTTATCCGGGCTCGCCGGCCCGGTGCGCCCCGGTCCCGCGGTGATAGACCCGGTCCGTCGGCAGGATCACCCCTGGTTCGAAGGCCTGCTCCGATTTCAACGCCGTATAAATCGGGGTGAAGTCCGGGCGCGTCGCCTCGAACAGCTGGTTGAAACCGTCGATGACAAAATAGGTCTCCTGAAAATCGTCGATCCGGTAGCGCGTCCGCATGACCCGCAACAGATCGAAGCGGACGCGGTTGGGCGAGCTGTCCTCCAGGCTGAACATCGTTTCGCCTTTGGACGACAGAATGCCCGAGCCATAGATCCGCAGGCCCGCCGGCGTCGCGATCAGCCCGAATTCGACCGTGTACCAATAGAGCCGCGCCAGGTGATGCAGTGCCGCCTGGCCCGAGGCCTTGAGTCCGCCCTGGCCATAGGCCTGCATGTAGTCGGCGAAGACCGGGTTCGTCAGCAGCGGGACGTGGCCATAGATATCATGAAAAACGTCCGGCTCCGGCAGATAGTCGAGTTCGGCAGCGGTCCGGATGAAGCAGGTCGAGGGAAAGCGCCGATTGGCCAGATGCTCGAAGAATATGGCATCCGGGACCAGCCCGGGCACGGCGACGATCTCCCATCCGGTCGCAGCCTGCAGCACGCGGGACAGGTGCTGGAAGTCCGGAATGCCGTCGGCAGCGATGCCCAGACCGTCCAGCCCGGCCAGGAAGGCGTCGCACGCCCGGCCGATCAGGATGCGATGCTGACGCTCGAACAGATGGCGCCAGATCGCGTGCTGGGATTCGGTATAGGCCGGCCAATTCTGATCGATGGTGAAATCACCCCGGAGCGAGGGCTGGCGATGGAGGAGGGTCGCCCCGGACATGGCTGCTTTCCTCGGGTCATCGGTTGGGAACGCTGGCATTATCGGGCGGTCCCGTTTCCCTGTCCAGGTTACGCCGCTGCGAGGCTGCCTGGATCCAGCCGGCCGAGACAGGCGATGAGATCCGCCATATCGGCGCGGAGTTTGCCCAGAGCGGCCTTGGGCTCGAAATTTCGTTCGTCCATGTAGAGCGCCCGGTTGATCTCGATTTGCAGGCAATGCCGGCCGCGATCCGGGCGGCCGTAATGACGCGTGGTGTAGCCGCCGGCATAGGGCGCGTTGAGGGCCACGTGGAATCCGAGCGCCCGCAGCCGCGCCTCCGCCGTCCGGGTCACGCGGGTATGGCAAGACGTCCCGAGCCGATCGCCGAGCACGATGTCGACCCGCCGCCTCGGCAGCTCGCCCCGGGCTCCAGCCGAAGGCATGGAATGGGCGTCGAGCAGGAGGCACGCGCCGAAGCGCTCGACCGTGACCGCGATCAACTGTTCGAGGGCGGCGTGATAGGGCCGGTAGAACCGGTCGATCCGGCGTTCGGCCTCGGCGAAGCGCAGTTTCCGGCGGTAGATGTCCTCGCCGTCGGCGACCACGCGGGCAATCGTGCCGAGACCGACGGCAACCCGCGGCGACGTCCGATTGACCCAATCGGGCAGCTCGTCCTCGAACATCACCGGATCGAGTTCGTAAGGCTCGCGGTTGGGATCGACATAGGCGCGCGGAAACAGGGCGTGGATGAGCGGTGCGCCCAGCGCCGGGGCTCCGGCGAAGATCTCCTGAACGAAGCAATCCTCGGATTTGCGCAGCGCCCGCGGATCGAGCCGCGAGGCTTCCAGCAGGTCCTCGGGGTAGAGCTGCCCGCTATGGGGCGAGGCCACCACCAGCGGCAACAACTGCCTGGCCGGAGCCAGGATCTCGAAGGGGGGAATGCGCGGGGCGATCTCGTCCATGACCTTCTTGTACCGCAATTTCGTCACCCCCGCCACGCCGCCCCGGCGAAGTGCAGATGCTTGCGCGGAAGCGCGAAAGAGGGTACCAGAGCCGTCCTGCGGCAGTCACCCGGTTCGCTGCCGATAATTTCGGGCTTCCGGCGATCCGCCGAGGGCGCGTAGCTCAGCGGTAGAGCACTACGTTGACATCGTAGGGGTCACAAGTTCGATCCTTGTCGCGCCCACCAAATTTTCGCTTATAGAACATGGCGTTACCGGGCGGCCCCGGCCGCTGCCGTTGAGGGCGCCGCAGCCGGGGAAGCAAGGGGGAAGCGGGCGGCGGAAACTCGGGGTAAGCAAGGGGCGGAATGGTGCGGACGACGCGGGACGAGCGGCGTCAGCTTGCCGGCTTGTGATCAAGAGTCTCAACGCCAGACGGAATGCCGCAGATCGGCGCCAAGTCGCCGAGCTGGGAATGGTGCAACAGCATCACCCGATTCGACGCCGCGATCTGCCAGGCGAGGCGCCGCACGGTTCCATCGCCCGCCGGGCCGCCGGCTAGCAGGAAGAGCAAAAAACCAGCCGGAGCCGGTCCCGGCGATGATGACGACCAGGGGCTAGAGGCTCTCTCTCATTTCGACGGGACCCGATCGCCGACCCGGACCTTAGTGCTGAGATATGTACTCGTCCGATACCGTTTGATGATGGTCACCGGATCTGCACGGCTCGTCATCGCGTCCGGATGGCAGGTCGTCCATAACGTTCTCCGTTCAGAATGCCCCGCCGATCTGCCGGCCGGGTGCCAGGCTTTGCCCCGAGGCAGGCCGCTACGACGCCCGCTCGAGCGCTTCCGACACAAAGGCATTGAGGCTCTTACGCTGCCGCGCCGCGGTGATAGCTATGCGCCGGTGCAGTTCCGGCGGCAGCCGCACCGTGAAATTGCCGGAGTACGGCCGCTCGGGTTCCTTCCCGCGCTCGCGGCACCAATCGATGTAATCGGCGATCGTCTCGGCGAACGCGGCCCGCAATTCGTCGAGCGTGCGGCCCTGGAAGGTCAGCACGTCACGGGTATTGACGACTTCGCCATGGAACAGCCCGGCGTCTTCGTCGAGTTCCACCGTCGCCAGATAGCCTTCATGCGTCATCGTCGTCATGGTGAAATTCCCGCTTCCAGCAAAAACCGACGCACCGATTTGAGCGCGCCCTTGTCCGTTTCCTTCTGCGGGTGCGGCCTATGAAACACCGCATCCACGCCGTTCAAGCTGACGCGCACCCGCGATCCCCGCCCTTGCGAAATCGCCGCTCCCATGGCGCCGAACAGCGCTTCCACGTCCGCCCATAGGACATTCGACAACACCGGTTCGGCGAAGATCGCTTCCAGTGTTTTCCCTTGTTTGCTGTTCATATCTGGTGATACCGAAAACCGGTATCAAGCGCCAGCGCGAAGCGGAAGGATTTGCGCGTCTTCCTTCCGCCCTTCCATCACCGCGACGATCCGCCCCGCCACCCGATCGGCCGCGGCAACAAGGGCGGCATCCGGCCGGCGGATATAGTGCTTCGCGGTCACGCCGCGCCGGGCATGGCCGAGCAACTCGCCGATCGTCGCATCGCCGTAGCCTTCGTCCGCCGCCGTGGTAGCAAACGTCCGCCGCAGATCATGCGAGCGCGCGTCTGCGAGCCCGGCCGCGTCGAACAGATCGGCGATCGGCGCCTTGAGGTCCGCGCTACCCGTCCCGGCGCGATTCGGAAACACGAACTCCGCGCCGTCATCCCTGAGCGATTGCAGCAATTCCAGCGCCGCCCGGCCGATCGGCCGCACCGAGCGGCCCGTCTTGCTGGATTCGAGGCGGAGGCACGAGCCCAACGCGTCCACTTCCCGCCAGCGCAGCCCGCATGCTTCCTCGCGGCGAAGCCCGGTCAACGCGATCAAGCGGACTGCCGCGGCGACCGTCTTACGCGTCGCCTCGGCCGCGGAGAGTGCCTTCCCAAGCGCGGCCAGCTCGTCCCCGGAAAGCGTGCGCTCCTGTGCCTCGCTCCGGCTCGTCTCAACGCCATGGGCCGGGTTCGTCCCGCTCACATGCCCGCGCTTCTCTGCCCAGGTCCAAATTCCGCCCAGCAGCTCGACAACCCGCGCCGCGGTGCCGGCCCCACCCGTGACAACGGCTTTGCCCCGTGGCTTGGCCGCGAAGACACCCGCGGTCTTGCCCTTGGCGATGGCGTCGACCATACGCTGAACTTCGGCCCGCGACAGTTTGTCGGCGCGGCATTGGCCGATCAGCGGGTTGATATGACGCGCGACCCGGCCTTCATCGATCGCCACGGTCGAGGGCCGCTTCTGGCGGCGAAATCGCGTCATGACCAGCCCGGCCCGAGCCGCTTCCAGATACAGATCGCACAGTTCCTTGACTGTCAAGGCTGTGCGCGCCGCATGACGCTCCTTTGACGGATCGGCGCCACCGGCAACTGCGGACAGGTCGGCGCGCGCGAGTTTCCGGGCTTCGTCAGACGTCAACGTGCCGACGCGACCGATGACCTTTCGGCGGGTTTGCCCTTCCGGCGTCCGGCACTGAACGAGGTACGAGGCTACCCCGGACGGCTTCATCCGCACGCCGAAGCCGCGCAGCTCGTCATCCCAGACAAAGACATCGGCGCCGCCGGGATCAGCGGCAAGCGCATCGACAACCCGCTTCGTCAGCTTTGCCACTGGTCCCGATCCCTTTGCCGCCCGGCGTGCCTGCTTCCCCGGGGAAGCATGGGGGAAGCAGAAAGCGGAAAATCCGGTCGCTTTTCAGCCATCACCGGAAACACACGGTAAAGGGTAATCGACGCAATTTCAATAGTCTGGAACGTCCGGGGAAGCACGGGGAAGCACCGGAAATTCCAATCAGCCTACGTTGACATCGTAGGGGTCACAAGTTCGATCCTTGTCGCGCCCACCAATCCAGCCCGTGAAAAGAAACGGCAATTATCTGCTCTCCGGCTTACCGGCCGGGAGCGCCGCAAGTCGGGGAAGCGCGCTCGTCGGTTCGCCGGCCGTTCCCTTTCGGCGGAGAGTTTTCATTGCTGATTTTCGCCCAGCCACGCCATCGCCGGACTGAAATGCCGGGAGTCCGTCGGGTCGAGCGGGGCTGATCTCCGCGGCCCTTCCGGCGCCGAGGGCGCCTCGAACCCCCGCCTTGACATTGCAGCGATACCAACTACCACTCGAGGCAGCATGAGCGCGCCGGCGAGGGAGGCCCGAGCCATGGACGACATCAGCGCCGGTCCGAAGGGCCCGGCACCGCGGACGGCGCCGGCTGCGGCGCCGGCCCGGTCGAATTGGCGCCGGCGTGCGACGCTGTCGCTTCTGCTGCTGACCGCTCTGGCCGGGGCCGGCTGGTATGGCTGGCATTGGTGGGTGATCGGGCGCTTTCTCGAATCGACGGAAGATGCCTATCTCGAGGCGGACAATGTCACGATCGCGCCCAAGATCGCGGGCATCCTGACCGAGGTTCCAGTCGGCGCCGACGAGCCCGTCACCGCCGGCATGGTCATCGCCCGGATCGACGAGCGCGACTACAGGGTCGCAGTCGACCAGGCACGGGCCAATGTCCGATCGGCCGAGGCCGATGCCAAGAATCTGGAGGCCCAGCTGGTTTGGCAGCAAGCCATGGTCGATCAGGCCGATGCCGAGATCGGCGCCGACGACGCGGCTCTCGACTTCTCGCGCCAGGAACAGGACCGCTACAAATCGCTGGTGGCGAGCGGCGCCGGAACGGTGCAGCGTGTCCAGCAGGCCCAATCCGACTTGAAGCAGCGCAGCGCCGTTCTGCTCCGCTCCCGCGCCGCCCGCGATGCCGCCCGCAAGCAGCTCGACATCATCAGGGCCCAGCAGGAGAAAGCCGCGGCTTCGATCGCGGCCGAGCGCGCACGCCTGGCCCAGGCCGAACTCGATCTAGAGCACGCCGCGATCACGGCGCCGGAGGACGGCGTGATCGGCGACGAAACCGCGCGGGTCGGCGAATTCGTCCAGCCCGGCACGCGGCTGATGACGATCGTCCCGGTCCAGGATCTCTATCTGATCGCCAATTTCAAAGAGACCCAGCTCGGGCGGATCGTGCCGGGCGAGCGCGTGGCGATCGAGATCGACACGTTCCCCGACACTCCGATCGCCGGCACCGTGGCCAGCATCGCCGCCGGCAGCGGCAGCCAGTTCAGCCTGCTGCCGCCCGAGAACGCGACTGGAAATTTCACCAAGATCGTCCAGCGCGTACCGGTCAAGATCCGCCTCGACCGGGACAATCCCTTGGCCGGGCGGCTCCGCCCCGGCTTGTCGGTGACGGCGACGGTCGATACCCGGACCGCACCGGTGCCGAGGCGCCCCTGAGCCATGGCCGCCCCCGCCGCCCCGGCCAGCGCCAGTCCGCGCGATTGGGTCGCCGTGCTGGGCGCGGTGCTGGGCGCGTTCATGGCGATCATCGACATCCAGATCACCAACTCTTCGCTCGAGGACATCCAGGGTTCGCTCGCCGCCTCGCTCGACGAGGGCAGTTGGATCTCGACCGGGTATCTCATCGCCGAAATCGTGGTCATCCCCCTGACCGGGTGGCTGGCCCAAGTCTTCTCGCTGCGGCTCTATCTGGCAGTCAGCGCCAGCCTGTTCCTGGTCTTCTCGATTCTCTGCGGCCTGTCGACCACGCTCACCGAAATGATCCTGTTCCGGGTCGGCCAGGGCATGACCGGCGGGGCGCTCATTCCGGCTGCCTTCACCATCGTCACCATCAAGCTGCCGGAGCGGCAGCGGCCGATCGGGCTGATCCTGTTCAGCATCACGGCGACCTTCGCCCCCGGGTTCGGGCCGACTCTCGGCGGCTGGCTGACCGACACCTATTCCTGGCACGCGATCTTCTACATCAACATCATCCCCGGCCTCGCGATGATCGCGGCGATCCTTTACGGGCTGGAGCGGCAGAAGCCGCAGCTCGCCCGGTTCTGGAGCGGGGACTGGTTCGGCATCGTCACCATGGCGATCGGTCTCGGCGCGCTCGAGATCGTGCTCGAAGAAGGGGCCCGCAAGGATTGGTTCGGCTCGGCGCTGATCGAGGATTGTGCGGTCGTCGCCGCCATCGGGCTGGTCCTGGCGATCGTCACCGAGCTGGTCCGCAAGGAGCCGTTCATCGACCTGCGGATGCTCGGCCAGCCGGCCCAGCTATCATGCTATCTCTGCGGTCTCGCAGTCGGGGTCGGGCTCTACGGCTCGATCTATCTGTTGCCCGTCTATCTCGGCCAGATCCAAGGCTACAACGCCCTGCAGATCGGCGAAGTCCTGATGTGGCAGGGTTTGCCGCAGCTGCTGGTTCTGCCGTTCGTGGCCTTGCTGATGCAGCGCCTGGACCACCGGCTACTGGTCGGATTCGGCTTCGTCATGTTCGCGTCCAGCTGCTTCATGAACGCCTATCTCGGTCCCGATACTGCCGGCGATCAGCTGCGCTTGCCCCTGCTGGTCCGGGCGATTGGCCAACCCTTTATTTTTCCACCGCTGAGCGCCGCCGCCGCGGCCGGGCTGGCACCCGCCAAGATTCCCAATTCGTCGAGCCTGTTCAATATGATGCGTAATCTTGGCGGCTCCGTCGGGATCGCCTTGCTCGCCACCTTCACGACCACGCGCGAGCATTTCCATTTCGCCACGGCTGCGGACCGGATCACCCGGAACAGCCCGCTGGTGCAGGAGCGCCTCGCCGGCATGGCGCAGCACCTCGCCGCTGGCGGAGAAAGTGCCGACGCGGCCCGGCTCCAGGCGGTCGCCTCGGTCGCGGGGCTGGTCCGGCGCAACGCGTTCGTCATGGCCTACAGCGACTGTTTCTTCGTCATCGGGGTGATCTTGCTGCTGAGCCTGATACCGGTCCTGTTCCTGCCCCGGCCTCGATCGGCTACGCCCGGTGGCCATTGACCGCGGCAATCCGGCCCGGCCGGCGGTGACGAACCCACCTAACCCGAGAATTCGAGCGCCGTTAAACGCCGGTTAAGCAAGTCTTCCGATCATGCGGTCGGCGTGGCGGTCATGCTCGGGCACGGGTGCCACGCCTTCGGACGACCGGAACGGAACCAGTTCATGCTGCTCGACGGGATCTCTCAGACGATCGGGGCCCTGGCCAGCCATCACTATTATGGCCGGGTGACGGCGATTCTCGGCATGCTGGTCGAGATCGGCGGGATTCAGCGCAACCTCTCGATCGGCGGGCGCTGCATCGTCAACGCCAACGGCGGCCGGTCCGTGCCCTGCGAGATCGTCGGATTTCGCGACGGCCGGACGCTGGCCATGCCGTTCGGCACGCTGACCGGGATCGGTCTCGGTTGCCGGGTCGATCTGGCGACGACTCCGCCGGCGCTGTTTCCGTCCGCCGGCTGGCTCGGCCGAGTCGTCAATGCCTTCGGCGAGCCGATCGACGGACAGGGTCCGCTGCCGCAGGGGCCGGTGGCCTATCCCTTGCGCAACAGCCCGCCGCCGGCGCATCGGCGGTCCCGAGTCGAAGGCAAGATCGATCTCGGTGTCCGCGCGCTCAACACCTTTCTCACCTGCTGCAAGGGCCAGCGCATGGGCATCTTCGCCGGCTCGGGAGTGGGCAAATCCGTGCTCATGTCGATGCTGGCGCGCAACACCGCCAGCGACTGCAGCGTCATCGGCCTCATCGGCGAACGCGGCCGCGAGGTCCAGGAATTCATTCAGGACGATCTGGGCCCGGAGGGGCTGGCGCGCAGCGTCCTCGTCGTCGCGACTTCGGACGAGAGCGCGCTGGTCCGCCGCCAGGCGGCTTACGCGACACTGACCGTGGCCGAATATTTCCGTGATGCCGGCCAGGACGTTCTATGCCTGATGGACAGCGTCACCCGCTTCGCCATGGCCCAACGCGAGATCGGGCTTTCGGCCGGCGAGCCGCCGGCGAGCAAGGGCTATACGCCGACCGTGTTCGGCGAGCTGCCGCGGCTCCTGGAGCGGGCCGGCCCCGGTGCCGGGTGCGGCAGCATCACCGGCCTGTTCACGGTCCTGGTCGAAGGCGACGACCACAACGAGCCGATCGCCGACGCCGTCCGCGGCATCCTCGACGGCCATATCGTGCTCGATCGCGCCATCGCCCAGCGCGGGCGCTACCCGGCGATCGATATTCTGCGCTCGGTCTCGCGCACCATGCCCGGCTGCAACAGCGACGCGGAGAACCAGCTCGTCACGCGCGGGCGGGCGATCCTTTCGACCTATGAGGACATGGCGGAACTGATCCGCCTCGGCGCCTATCGGCGCGGCAGCGATCCCGCGATCGATCAGGCGATTCTCTATTATCCGCGCCTCGAGGAGTTCCTGCGCCAGGGCAAGCGCGCGCAGGCGACCCTCGCCGAGGGCTATCAGGCGCTCGCCGAGGTTCTGGCCGGAGCCGTACCGTGAGACATTTCGAAAGCCAGATCCGGCTGCACAAATGGCATGTCGACGAGGCGCAGCGGCGCTTGGCCGAATTGCTCCGGCTGGAGGATCGGCTGCGCGACGATCATGCCAGGCTCGAAGCCGAACAGATCGCCGAACAGGAAGTCGCCGCCGTGTCGCTCGAGGCGCGGTTGACCTATGGCGCCTATGCCGAGCGGTTGGTCGAGCGGCGCCACAAGCTCAACCGCTCGATCGCCGAAGTAGTCGAACAGGCGACACAGGCGCGCGAAGCGCTGAAGGACGCCTTCTCCGTGCTGAAGAAATTCGAACTCGCCGCCGAAGCGGCCGAGGAACGTGTCCGCAGACGGCGCGCCCGGCGTGACCAACTGCAACAGGACGAGGTCGCCATCGGGATTTTCCGCCGCAGGGTGGAGTAGCGGGGCCGCCGCCCGCATCGCCCTCTGCTCAAAGCGCGAGGGCGAGCCTCGGCGCGGCCGCCATCCGGCCCTTTGCCGGCTTCGGCTTCGGCCGCCGGACGATCTCGATCAGCAATTCGAGCCAGCCTTTGACCGGCAGCAATTGCTCGACCAGCGCCACCACGATCCGATCGGCCGTCGCCGGCGAGGCGAAGCGGATCCGCAAGCCGATCCGGACGATCTGATCGCCGGCGATTTCCCAGCGCAAGCCGGTTCCGGCGAGGCCCCCGAGCACGCGGCTGAGCTCGGCCCGGCCGGCCCGGTCCTCGATCGAATAGGGCAGGCGGCCGATCACTGCGGCGCAATCGAGGATGACCGTCCCGTCGTTCTGCGTCGCCCGGGCCTCGAAGGCGTGGCCGCAATAGCTGAAGCCGAAGGGGATCGGGGCGAGCAGATCCGTGCGCCGCAGCCGCCCGGCCGAGAGATCGACCCCGACCGCGCCGATTTCGAGCGGGAACAGATCCTGATCGGCCAGAAATGCCAGAGCCGATGCCGTCTCGGTCGAAGGGGACGAAAGCGCCATGAACCTGTCCATCGGTGAGAGTCCAGCACGCGGGAACCATGGAGATGTAACCTTAACGTTCAGTATAATTTTATCTATGGGTCGCGGGCCCGGCACGCAGTGCCCGGTGGCGCGAGGCGGCGCTTCGCGCTATAGCAGGGAGGGCAAGGACACACCGGTCGCCGAACCGCCGTGCCGATTGCCCGTTCCTTCTTGGCCGCCATCCCTTGCGACGAGTCAGCCGAACCCTCACCATCCTGCTGGTCCTGCTGGCCGTGTTCCTGGCGGGCGTTCTGGCGATCCGTCTCTATATGGGGCGCGAAGCCGAGGATCGGCTCGACGAAGTCGATGTCATCGATTTCGCCGATCTGCCGGCGGCGGCCGCGACCAACCGGTTCCTGATGTGTCCTCTGCGCGTGTGCAGCACGCCGCCCGATGCCGAGAGCCCGGTATTCGACATCGAATGGGAAAGGCTGCGCGGCTATTGGAGCGAGGTCGCCGCCCACCAAGCCCATGTCAAGCTGCTCAGCGGCGACGGCGAACTGGAGAAGATCACCTATATCCAGCACACCTCGCTGCTGCAGCTGCCGGAAATCGTCACCATCGAATTCTACCCGGTCGGCGAGCATGGTTCGAGTTTCGCCATCGAAAGCCATTCGCGTTACGCCTTCGCGGGTCTAGGCGGCAACCGGGAACGCGTCCTGGCCTGGGTGGCGCTGCTCCAGCGCGTCGCCAAGGCGCACGAGGTGTCGCAGGCCGGGTGACTCAGCGGTCGAGCAACGTCTCGTCGAAGGGCAGCCGGCCCTTGCGGTCTTCGATCTCGATCACCCAGAGATCGGGGTCGCGCAGGCGGCTCCGCGCAATATAAGCGTCGGCTTCCGCCTCGGCCACCGGTGCCGGGCCGGTGCCCGGATACCAGGCGCGATCGCCCGCCGCGTCCCGCGTTTCGACCAGGACGGTACAGCCTTGCTCGAATTGGTTCCGCTTGATCAGCAGCGCACCGCTGGTCGGATCGCCTCGGCGCAGCACCATGACCGGAATGCTTTCGATGTCGCCGCGGCGGATGCAAGCCTGCACCCAGAGTTCGGTCTTGAGCCGTGCTGCCGCCATGCGCACCCGCTGCATTAGGCGACAGCCGGATCCAAGATCCGGCCGCCGAAAAAGTGCGTTGCGCGAAAGACCCTGGCTTTCCGCCGGATCACGTTTCGGAAGTTAGCAGATTGTGTCAGAATGTAACAAGCAAAAACAGCAGCGAAACCAGCCAGGACCTTTACGATGAGTTAAGTTGTTGCATTCGTGCCACGGCGCGGTAACCCGCTCCTGGCGCTGTCCGGCTCAATCCGAATCGAACGGCCGCCGCATCGCCAGCGCCGGGTCGACGGCGCTCTGATAGAGTTGGCGGAGGGCGGCGAAATGGGCGGCATGGGTCGCGGGATCGAAAAGCGACCAGGGCTCGGCCGCCATCAGGACCGGGATCGCACCGGCGAATTTGTTGCGGAACGCCGCGAAACTCGAAGCGGCCTCGTCGAATTTGCCGGAATCGGCGGCGTCGCCGACGCGCCGCAGCAGCAGGACCAGCGCCTTGAGGTCGGCCCGCGCCGCGGCGCGTTCGGACTTGCCGCCGGTCACCGAAGCATCCTTGTGGTCGGGGAATTTCTCGGTCAATTCGCGCAATTCACCCGCCACCGTGTCGACAGTCAGAGTCACGGCGGTACCGTCGCGGGCCGGGATCGCGGTGTCGAGCACGCTCAGAAAGTCGGCGGCTTCCTTGACGTTCTGATCGACATCGTCGTGCACGCTGGGTTCCTCGCCGTCGCCCACGGCGCGCAGATAGGCCACCAGATCCGCCCGATCCTCGGCGGTGAGTCCGAGATAGAACATCCGGTCGAAATGGATGACGACTTCTTCGTAGCTGCCATAGCGGCCGTCGTGGAAATAGGGCGCGTTGAAATTGGCATCGAGCAAGGTGGGGGTCTTGAACATCCCGTAAGACCCGACATCGTGCTGCTGGTGATCGACGAATCCGGCCGAGGGAACATGGCAGGCGGCGCAGCTGAGGCCCGGATCATGGGTGAAGGGTCTGGCGAACAGCGCCTCGCCGCGCCGTTCGGCCTCGCTCGGCCGGCCGGCGAGCTTGCCGTCCAGGCCCAGGCGCGGATTGGGCAGGAGATCGATGTCCATGATATAGGCGACGAGCCCGTCCAGGATTTCGGGCGCCGGCTCGGCGCCGGCGAATTCGTCGACGATGACGCTGCGCACGAAATCGCGCAGCGACGCCATCCGGCCGTCATGGCCGTAGGGCGCCAGCTGGCGCGCCCCGCGCAGGCTCGGGATGGTCACCGGATCGAGTAACCCGTTGTCGGCCTTCGGGTTGAACAACGCCCCCGTAGTATCGAAGGTGCCGGGCCGGATCGACAGGCCGGGCAGGAAGAACCGGGGATTGCCGGCGCCGTTGACGTGACAGGTGTTGCAGCTGAGCCCGGCCTGGCGCGCGACTCCGCCGAAGATCGAGGGCGCGCTGAAGGCCATGTCGCCGAGATTGACCAGGTAGGATTTGCGCCCCTGGATCGCCTCGGAATGAAAGAGTTCGCGCGGCTGGGCGAGCGCCTCTTCGCCGAGCTCGGTTCCGGCCGGCAGAATGCCGCTCGCCCCGCCGAACTCGGCCGCAGCCCGGTTCGCGGACAGGAACATGAGTAACGCGGCGATCGCGGCGGCAGCGCGGGCCATGAGTCGAATCCTTCAATTGCCCAGATTGGGCGGATCGAGCGCCAAGGCCGGGGCAGCGTCCTGGAAGGCCAGCGCCAGGTCTTCGCTGCGCCGGCGGAGCGCGGTCTCGTCGAGGCTCTTCAGATCCGCCGCGCCGGCGAGTTTCCCGAGCGCGGCGAGGCTGTCGGCGATGGCGGCTGCGCGCTTCGGATCGCGGGCCTGGAGCACCGGCCCGAACACGGTCCGCCAGACTTCGGCGATACCGGCGAGATTGGCGCGGATGTCGCCCAGCGACGTGCCGCTGAACTGCGATTCGCCGCCATCGGCCTTGTTCTCGCCGATTTCATAGGCGAGCTTGGCGGTGCCGTCCAGCAAGCCCTGCGGCGTCAGGGTTGTGCTCTGGAGCGTCGCCTCGAATTCCTGGAGCCGGGCGATCAGGGCGTCGGTCTCGGCCAGCGCATCGGTCTTGTGCGCGCCGAAGAGCCGGGCTTCGATGGCGTGAAAGCCCTGCTTGCCGTCGGGCCAGGCATCGATCGCATCGTCGAGATCGGGGAAGAATACGTCGCTGACGATCTCCGCCTGTTCCCAGCCGCTGCGCGCGGCGATCCAGGCTCGCTGGGCGCCGGCCAGATCATGGCCGGCAATTTGTTCGCGCATCGTGCGGGCGGCGGCCAGACTGCGGGCGATGCCGGCGCTGACGAAGGGTTTGAAGCGCTCGATTGCAGCTTGCAGCGGCGCCGGACCGGTTGCCCCGACCGGGGCTGCCGCCGACAGCACCGCAGCCGCGAGCATCGAAGCAGCCGGGCGGAAGGCACGGGTCATCATCTACACCTTTGCGCGAGCGCCCGCAGCCCTCGAAGCAAACAAAGCCGGGGTCGCCGCGGGAGGCGCAGTTAGCCCGGAAGGCTTTACAGAATTATGACACACGATCGGCTTTTTCGCCGCGGCCGGACGGCGCCGGCGATTTCAAGTACTCGATCCTGGTCGATCATCTACTTATATTAGGTGTCGAAATTTGGACACGGCTTGTAATCAAATCGTCATCCGATCAACAAGAAATAGCAATTCACGCTCGCTAGCGTCCCGGCGCGAAAGCGCATGCAGCCGGGGGCAAGCCTCGGCCGCCTGCCCGACATGGCGATTTTCCGCACCATCGGTCAGACTTGAAACGGGGGAAGATGCAAGTGAGACTCACACACCAGCACCGTTGGCGCCTGCTGCTCGGCATGCTCGCCGCCGGTACGGCGCTCCAGGCCGGCTTCGCCCGGCCGAGCTTCGCCCAGGAATTCCAGACCACCACGCCGATTCGGCATGTCGTCGTGATCTTCCAGGAGAACCACTCGTTCGACAACTATTTCGGCACGTATCCGACGGCACTGAATTTGGCGGGCGAGCCGCCCTTCACCCCGTTCGCGGCGACACCGACGGTGAACGGCCTCTCGGGCAACCAGCCGACCTCGAGCGTGCTCGATCCGGGCAATGTCGGCGGGCTGTTCACCAGCAACCAAAATGCCGTGGCGCCGTTCCGGCTCGACCGGGTCAATGCCGTGACCTGCGACCAGGATCACGGCTATACCGACGAGCAGCAAGCCGTCGATGCCGGGCTCCTCGATCATTTCGCCCTGGCTTCGGGTTCGGGCGGCACGTCGGCAACCGGTGTCGGCTGCCAGACCGCGAGCGGCGCCAACATTCCGGGCTTCGCGATGGGGTATTACGACGGCAACACCGTCACGGCGCTGTGGAACTACGCCCAGCACTACGCGATGAGCGACAATTCCTTCGGCACGCAGTTCGGGCCGTCGACGCCGGGCGCCATCAATCTGATCACGGGTCAGACCCACGGCGCGGTTCCGGGGCCGAGCAACACTTCGAACCTCTCCCCCGGCGCGCTCCTGCCGGACGGCAGCGGCCATTTCACCCTGATCAACGATGTCGATTCCGGCCTCGATGATTGCGGCAGCCCGACGGCGAACGTCGCCTTCACCGACCCCGCCTTCTCGCAGACCAATGTCGGCGATCTGCTGAACGCCCAGGGCATCACCTGGGGCTGGTTCGGCGGCGGCTTCACCCCGACGGTGGCCGCGACAGGAATGGCACGGGCGGTTTGCGGGGCGACCACGACCCTCCATTTGGCGGCTCCGCTTCCCCCCGGCGCCACCTCGGCGCAAGTGAATACGCCCAAGGCCGATTACAACGCGCATCACTCGCCGTTCCAGTATTATAGCTCGACGGTCAATCCGCACCACCTGCCGCCGACTTCGACCGCGGCGATCGGCTTCACCGATCAGGCCAATCACCAATATGACCTGTCGATGTTCTTCACTGCGCTGGCGGCCGGGAACCTGCCGGCCGTGTCCTATCTGAAGGCGATCAACGCCGATGACGGCCATCCCGGTGCCGAATCCGATCCGCTCTCGGAACAGGTCTTCATCGTCAACACGATCAATGCCATCCAGCAGTCGCCGTTCTGGGAAGATACGGCGATCATCATCGCCTATGACGACTCCGACGGCTGGTACGACCACGTCACCGGTCCGATCGTCAACGCCTCGTCCTCCTCGGCCGACGCGTTCACTGCGGCCGGCGGCTGTGGCACACCCGCCAAGGGTGCCTTCCCCGGCCGTTGCGGCTACGGCCCGCGTCTGCCGCTGCTGGTCATCTCGCCCTGGTCGAAGCAGAATTATGTCGACCACAACGTGACCGACCAGACCTCGATCCTGCTGTTCATCGAGCAGAACTGGAACCTGGGCTTCATCGACGGCCCGACCGCGCCGCCGAAGGGTCAGGCCTCGTTCGATCGGATTGCCGGCCAGTTGAACGGCCTGTTCGATTTCGACGAGCGTCCGCATCCGGAAACCGTGATCTTGAACCCGAGCACCGGCCTGCTCGTCCCGTAGCAACCAGCCGATGGTGCGGTTCCCCTGTGGGACCGCCTGCCCCCGCCGGTCACGCCGGCGGGGGTTTTGTTTCCTGCGGGCAGAGCACGATCCGGCCGCGCGTACCGGCGGCGACCATGCGATAGGCTTCTTGGGCCCGGTCGAGGCCGAGACGTGCCTCGACCAGCGGCGGCCGGTAACTGCCGTCCTCGAACCCCGGCGCCAATTCTTCGAGCAGGCGCGCCGATCCGGTCAGATCGAGCTTCAGCGTGTCGACGCCGAAGAGCCGGCTCTCATTGTGATAGAAATCGGCGAGATCGAACGAGACCTGCCGCCGATCGGTCGCCGAAATCTCGACCAGCCGGCCGCCGATGGCCGGCATCCGCACCGCCGTTTCGAACATCGAGCCGCCGACCGTATCGAAGACGACGTCGGCCCCTCGGCCGCCCAGCCGTTCGAGAGCGGCGACGGCGTCGCCATCGGCCGCCGTGATCACGGTCTCGACGGCGGCGAGCACCGGTGCGCCGGCCGGGGGCCGCTCCCGAGCAATCCCGACGACGCGCGCGCCCAGCCGGCTGGCGATCTGCGCCGCCGCCCCGCCGACGCCGCCCAGCCCGATCACCGCCAGCGTCTCCCCCGCCTGCAGCCGCGCCGCCGTCACGATCCCGGCCCAGGCCGCAATGAAATTGACCCCGATCGACGCGGCCTCGTCATGGCCGAGCCGCCTCGGCTTGCGACGGAGGCTGGCCACGGGCACGGTGAGCATCTCGGCATGGCTACCATCGCGGGTGAACCCGACATCGCCGCCGCTGCCCCAGACTTCCGCCCCGATCCACTCCGCCGGACCCGCCGTGACGACTCCGGAATAGTCACGGCCCGGCACCCGCGGCAGGGTCGTCTGGTGCATCCGGCCTTGCACGTTCTTGACATCGCTCGGATTGATCGACGCGGCGCGGACGGAAACGACGGCCGTGTCCGGAGTAGAGACGGGCTCGGGCAGATCCGCCAGCCGGAGCACGTCCGGGGCGCCGAAGCGATCGAACAGGATGGCGCGCATCGAAGCCTCTCCTTGTGTTGATGTTGTCGAGCCCCGGCATGGGAGCATGTCCCGGACCACTTTCCGTCGACTTCCCATAACCTCCTGAAAACGATAAATCACCAGCGTTGATTTGTCGTTTTCAATGGTCTTCGTTCCCGTGGGTGGGCCGCCGCGCCCGCCGCGCCGCGCCAGCGGCGAAGGAATGTCGCGCCAGGATCGACGTCGAAGAGGCGGCCCGATCGACCGCCGCCTCCGCCGGTAGCTGTAAGCCGTGCCAGAGACTGGCCGAGATCGGCAACCGGCAGCGACCCGCCGTGACCCGGCAATCGGGCGGAAACGAAGAGAGCCAGCCGAATCGAGACTCGCGGCACCCGTGCAACGGCACTGGCGCGCCGCGCCGCGGATTGCTATGCTCACGGCTCGAATTCCGGCGAACCCATAAGGGAGGCTCCGATGCCGGCACCAATCGTCCATTTCGAAATCGGCTCCAAGGACGCAGCCGAGTCCGCGCGCTTCTATGGCGCCGTGTTCGATTGGTCCTTTGCCGAAATCGGTGCTGCCCGGCTGATCGCGGGCGGTCACGAAGGCGGGCCGTCGGGGATGCTGAATGCGCTGGGCCATCCGCCGGAGACCTATGTCATGGTCTATGTCCAGGTCGACGACCTCGAAGCGACCCTGGCGCGGGTGGTCGAGGCCGGCGGGCAGAAACTCGTCGGCCCGGCCCCGATCCCGGATGGCAGGCGCTTCGCCTGGATCCAGGATCCGGCCGGGAACACGATCGGACTGCTCACGCCGCCGGAGTGAACCCCCACACTGCGCGGCAGCGCCATCGAGCACATAATCGCTGAAATCGCTAAGTCTTGGTATTCGAATTACCCTGATTCTCTCTCTTGACGAGAGTCGATAACTCCCTTCAATCCGCGTTGGACGCAATCGGTACATCGGCAGCGCCGCCCCCGGCGATGGTGCCGAACGCCCCACGCGACGAAGATCGGAGATATCATGCAGCAGGAGAGACAGTATCTGCCCGCAGGATTTCTGGCCGGACTCGCCGCTCTCATGGTGTTCGTGCCGCCTGGAGTTCCGGCGGCACCGGGCAACCCTATGCGCCGCAGGTCTTTCTAGGGACCGATTGCGAAGAGAGCTTCGCTGCCTACACCGTTAGGTAACGGACACCGTCACCGGTCAGAGGGCGACATCACAACCCGCGTATCATGGGTATGATTACGGTACTCCGGGCGAGGAGTGCGATTGACCGCCCGCCGCTCGGGCTCAGAGATTTCGGTCGCGGGGGCTGCCGAGTCGCTCTCTCACCCCCGCCACTCGACCAGCCCCGCTGCGCCGAGTGCAGCCTCTCCGCGCGTGCCGACCGGCTCTGCTTCGCCCGCGACCAGGAACCGGATCATCGCCGGATCCTCCTTCGGCACGCGCGCCAGGAAGCGGGCGCCGTCCGGAGTCCGGCCGATGATCGCGCCGAACCGAGCCGCACCGTCGCGGTCATAGAGGACCGTATAGGTTTCGATCTCGGCCGGCCCGGCATACTCGTCGAGCAAAACCGGAATCGGGCCGCGCGCAGCATCGGCCCGGCTCTGGACGTCCCAATCCAGCCCTGGAATTTCCTCCGGCGGGGCCGAGCGGGCGAGGATGAGGGCGTGGTTGCGCGTGACATAGCCGCCATTGCCGTAGAGCAGGCCGAAGCGTCCGCCGGCGCGAAGCTTGCGCACCATGCCGGATGCGGCATGGCTCATATAATTGCCGATCGGCCCGCCGGCGAAGGTCAGCCCGCCGATCACGCTGGCCGGGCGGTCCAGGGGCCAATCGAGCAGCCGCCGCGTCATCTTGGGAATGCAGGGAAAGCAGCTATAAAGCTCGATGCCGTCGAGATCGCCGATGCCCAGACGGTTCCGCGCCAGCACCTCGCCCAGCACGGCCGCCATCGAGGCCGAGCGATCGTAGCGGTCGCGCCGCAACACATCATCCGGCTCCTTGGCCCCGGCTCCCGCCCAGAGATAGACCAGCCGGTCCGGAGGTATCCCCGCCGCCCGCGCCTTGGCCAGACTGGTGACGATCAGGGCCGCCCCCTGATTGACCGCGGCATTGGCGACCATCAGCTTGGTATAGGGATGTGCAATCGGCCGATTCTCGGGCCCGGAACGCAGGATCTCTTCGGGGCCGCAGCGCCGCCGGAGCCAGGCATGCGGGTTGTCGGCGGCGATCTGGGAAAACCGGCTCCAGATTTCGGCCGACTCGGCCTGGGCCGCGGCCAGGCTCTGGCCCCAGGCGGCGCGGGTGGCGTTCTCATAGAGCGGGTAGATGTCGGTCGGCGTGAGCAGGCCGTAGCGCAGACGAAGCGGCGAGGCCATGGCAGCGGCTCGTTCGCGCAGCATTTCCGTGGAGGGTGCTGCCGGCTGCCCGGCGCGGGCGCGAGCGGCGGCGGTGCGCAAGGCCTCGCCGCCGGTGATGGCTGCGACCGAGGACAGGCCCGCGGCGATCCGGTTGGCAGCGTCGTTCAGATAGCGCACCGGCGCATCGCCGCTGGGTCCCCCGGTCACGACATGGGCAGCCGCCAGCCCCAGGCGAGCCGGCAATTCGGCGACGATATCCTCGACCGGCCAGGAGATCTGGTTGACGATATGGAGCGAATCGAGCGCCCCCAGCCACGCTCCGCCGGCATCCCGCTCGGCTTCGCGCAAGGCCGCCGCCATCAGTGCCACCGAGTCGAGGCCCTCGCTCGCCACCGCCGGCCGGTCGTTGATTTCGCCGACGCCGATGATGACGGGAAGGCGCTCGGAAGCGGTCATCCGGCGAAGGCGGAAGCGAGGGCGTCCCCGGCCTCGGCGATCGCGATCCCGGCATCGTCGATGACCCGCCCCATGGTGAGAAACCCGTGGATCTGGCCGGGGAAGAGCCGTCGGGTGACGGCGACCCCGGCGGCTTCGAGCTTCTGCGCATAGGCTTCGCCTTCATCGCAGAGCGGATCCCAGCCGCCGGTGAGCACATAGGCCGGCGGCAGATGCGCATGATCGGACGCCCGGAGCGGCGAGGCGCGCCAATCGCTGCGATCGGCTTCGCTGCGCAGATAGTGCTCGCGAAACCAGGTCTGGTTGGCGCGGGTCAGCAGATGGCCCTCGGCCAGGCGCAGCTGGGAGTCGTAGGTGCCGGCGAAATCGGTCGCGGGATAGATCAGCAATTGACAGCGCAAGCCCGTCAATCCGGCATCGCGGGCGAGCAGCGACACCACCGCGGCGAGATTGCCCCCGGCACTGTCGCCGCCGACGGCCAGGCGCTGCGGCGCGATGCCGAGAGAGGCGGCGCTCTCCTGCACCCAAGCCAGCGCGTCATAGGCGTCTTCGACCGCAGCCGGGAATTTATGCTCGGGGGCGAGCCGGTAATCGACGGCGACGATGGCGCAGCCGGCCCGATTGGCGAGGCTGCGGCAGACCGTGTCGTGAGTGTCGAGATCGCCGATCACCCAGCCGCCGCCATGATAATAGACCAGCGCCGGCAGCGGCTCCCGGCCGGCCCCGAGCGGCCGATAGAGCCGCACCGGAATGGCGCCGTTCCGGCCGCTTGCACAGAGCGTGCGCGATTCGGCGACTTCCTCCGGATCGGGACCGAGGCGCGCGCGACCGCCACGATAGAGCTCGCGGGCAAGGGCGGCGCTCACGGTTTCGTATGCCGGCGCACCCGCTTGGCGGATCATGTCGAGGACGGCCTGGGCTTGCGGGTCGAGGGCCATGGCGTGTCGCTCCGTCGGAGGCAGGATGGATCGTGGCAGTATGCCAGCGCCGGCGGCGGCTGCAAGGTCGTTCGGTCGAGCGGCGTTCTCCGCCGCGATGCCGCGCGGGGATACCGCGACCCGATCCTCGAGCGCCGGCTCGGCCGGCTCGAAATTCGATCGCCTCGGTTGATTTGGATCTCAGAGCCGAGCACGTGCGGCGCGCACCTCACTCTCGTAAGTAAGTAGATTTTATCGCTCCCTTTTTGCCGCATCGGCTGTGGTTCGGCGGCCACACTCGCAGACAACCGTACCCGAGTAGCAGGCGCGACCCCGTCACTGGCCGCTTTCTTGAAGGGTGCGGCACGGGAAGTACCGACTTCCCGAGCGCTCTCGGCCACTGTGGCCGGCGCAATTGTTCACGAGGGGGAATTCGATGGGGCAGTCAACGGGAGTGAGGAGATCCTTGGCGGCGGCGCGTCGCGTGGCACGCTTGATCGCAATGACGGCAGTGGTGACGAGTTGGGCGATTGTCCCGAGTTTTGCGCAGACCGACCAGCCGAAGGACCAGCAAACCGCACAGCTGGAATTGGGCCAGGCCGGTGCGGCCGAGACGATCCAGGTGACCGGCACCCGGATCCGCGCGCCCAACGTCGTCGCCGTGGCCCCGGTCGTCTCGGTCAGCGACGAGGAAGTCAAGCTGCAGGGCACGACCAATGTCGAGACCCTGCTGAACAATCTCCCGCAGGTCACCGCCGATCAGAACAACACGATCTCGAACGGGTCGAGCGGCACGGCCACGGTCGATCTGCGCGGCCTGGGGGTGAACCGGACCCTGGTGCTGATCGACGGCAAGCGGCTGGGACCGGGCGATGCCAGCGGCGGGACCGGCGGGGCGGCCGACCTCAACTTCATTCCCGCGACGCTGGTCAGCAGCGTCGAAGTCCTGACCGGCGGTGCCTCGACCGATTACGGCTCCGACGCGCTTTCCGGCGTCGTCAATTTCAAGATGAAGCGCGATTTCGAAGGCGTCGAACTCGATCAGCAATTCGGCGCCTACCAGCATGATCAGCAAAACAGTTTCGTGCAGGGTCTGCTCGACGCCGACCATGTGGAAACCCCCGGCAACCAGCTCGACGGCGTCAACCGCACCAGCACGATCATCGCCGGCGCCAACGGTGCCAACGGCAAGAGCAACATCACGCTCTACCTGACGGACGCGCACACCGACCCGGTCTTGCAGGCGTCCCGCGACTACGCCGATTGCGAGACCATCGGCAACGGCGTGAAATTGTTCTGCGCGGGCTCGATCAACTCGCCACAAGGCGTCTTCATCGGCAATGTTCACCCGGTCGACGGCGTGCTCCCGACCGGGCCCGGCTCGGCCTCGTTCGCGAGCGGCCACGAATACACGACCAATCCGAACGGCACCGATACGCTGCTCGACACGACGGTGAACGGCGGCCAGCCTTTGTTCAATTTCACCCCGATCAACGCGATCCTGCGCAACGACCAGCGCTATACGGCAGGCGGCTTCGCCCATTACGAAATTGCGCCCTGGGCCGATTTCTACAGTGACTTCGGCTTTCTGGACGACAAGACGGTCGAGCAGCTGGGGCCGGGCGGTCTGTTCGAGGGCGGAGGCCCGACCGGTACGGTCCTGGTCAATTGCAACAATCCGTTCTTGAGCGCCCAGGAGCAGACGATCTTCGGCTGCAACGATCCGAAATTCGTGAATGCCCAGAATGAAGTCAGCATCCTCACTCCGGGTGTGCGTTTTGCCGGCGTGCCGCGGACGACGACCTTCGATCACACTGATTACCGGTTCGTCGTCGGTGCCCGCGGCGACCTGCCCTACGGCTTCAACTACGATATCTCCGCGTCATACTTCACCGACATCTACCAGGCGGAATCGGGCGGCTTCGCCTCCTTCAACAAGGTCCAGGACGCGCTCCTGGTGACGACCAACGCCGCCGGCCAGCCCGTCTGCATTTCCGGCGACGCGGGCTGCCTTCCGCTCAATATCTTCACCCGCGGGGCGGCGGTCGGAGCCCCGGAGAACTCGGCGATCGAGAACACGCTCAGTTTCGGACAAGACAAGGAACTGGTAGCCGGCGCCAGCGTGTCCGGCGATCTCGGCCGGTTCGGCGGCAAGAGCCCGTTCGCGACCAATCCGGTCTCGGTCGTCGCCGGTTACGAATATCGGTTCGAAGGCGAGACCTTCCTGCCCGACGAGCCGAATCAGACCGGCGACCTGTTCGGCGGTCCCGGCCCGATTCCGCCGATCGCCGGCTCGTTCGACGACAACGATTTCTACGGCGAAGTCCATGTCCCCGTCCTGGAAGATCTGCCCTTCGCCAAGGCGGTCGACCTCGATCTGGGCCTGCGCCATTCCGGCTATCAAGTCTACGGCACCGACGACACCTTCGACACCAATACCTGGAAGTTCCAGGGTGATTGGCAAATCGTCAGCGATATCAAGCTGCGCGGCGGCTATAACCGGGCGGCGCGGGCGCCCAATACCTTCGAACTCTTCGAGCCGCAATCGGTCACCATCGCCAACACCTTCAACGATCCCTGTTCCTCCGGCCAAGGGGCGGTGACCGCGGCCCTCATCGCCGCCTGCGAGCGAACCGGCCTGACCGCGGCGCAAGTAGGCAATATCCCGAACTGTCCGACCGCCCAATGCGGCGAACTCATCGGCGGCAATCCCCAGCTCAAGCCCGAAGTCGGCGATACCTATACGTGGGGTTTCGTGGCGACGCCGACGATGCTGCCGAACTTCGTGTTCAGCATGGATTATTTCACGGTCGACATCGCTAATGCGATCGGGGTCGTCGCCCCCAGCATCAGTCTCGACGAATGTATCGCGGCACCGTCACCGCTCTGCGCCAACATTCATCGCGGGCCCGGGGGCGTGCTGTTCGGCCAGACCGGGTTCATCGTCGCGACCAATCTGAACACGGCGCGGCTCGCCACCGACGGCATCGACTTCTCGGCGTCCTACAAACATGACCTGGACTTCATCGGCGCCGGCGATTGGGGCTCGATGGCGTTCAACTTCTTCGGAACCTACACGGCTTCGCTGACGCAGACACCGTTCCCGGGCGCCGGCTCCTTCGACTGCGCCGGCCTCTTCGGCGATACCTGCGGTCAGCCGACATCGGCCTGGCGCAACGTGCTCCGGACCACTTGGCTCACCCCCTGGGACGCCAATATCTCGCTCAACTGGCGCCACCTGTCCGGCGTCGCGTTCGACGGCAACACCAACAACCCGTTGCTGGAAGGCGCCAAATTCAACACGGTCACGGAAGACATCTCGTCCTTCGACTATTTCGACCTGGCCGCTACCTGGCAGGTTCGAGGCAATCTCGAGCTCCGGGCCGGCATCAACAACATCTTCGACCGCGACCCGCCGGTCGTCGATTCCAACATCGCCGGTCCCGGCACCTTCGGTAACGGCAACACCTATCCGGGCGTCTACGACCCGCTCGGCCGGCAGCTCTTCGTCGGGGCGACGATGAAGTTCTGACAAGATCGCCCTCTCCGCCCCGTTGGATTCGGGGATTCACGCATTTTTTGCTGCTGCGGAAAATCGAGACATTTGAGGTACTTCTCCCCTCTCCGCCCCTCGGGGCGGAGAGGTCGGAACGAGAATTTTCGTCGGCCGTTGAATATACCTCTTGACCTGGATGTTTGTTCCTATCATTATCCGCTCCAAATCCTGCCCCACGGCCGGCATGAAGTCGAGCCGGGGAGCGATGCGGGAAGCAGGGTCCGACTTCAGATCAAGGAGCGCGCAAATTTCCATCGACCGGTCCGACCACGACGCCAGCGACCCGGCCGCGGCTGCTTCTGGGCGCGGGCCCCCCGCACCGGGCGCGTCCGGGACCGGCGACCCGCGGACCGAGCGGCAATTGCGGCTTCTCGACGAAGTGGCCGAGATGACGATGGTCCTGACGCGTGGGACCTACGCCGAAGCGGTCCGGGAACTGGGCCAAAGGGAACAGGCCGCCCGGGAGCCGGCAGCCGAAGCGGCGGCCGTCCCGCAACCTTCTGCCCGTGCCGAGCCTGCCGCCGAGGCCACCCGGCCGAAACCCGCCGCGACCGAACCGGCCGAGCCGCGCCTGCCGCGATTCAGGGGGCCATCGGGGACCCGCGATCCGCGGGTGATCTTCACCATGCTCTCCGCCGAACTGCGCCAGATCATTGCGCTGCAAGTCTGGATCACCGGCGGCGGGACCAGGGCCAAGGCCAAGGCCAAGGTCGAGACTTACGCTCCGGGCAAGAGCCCGGCCGAAATCGAGCGCAAGCGTCTGATCCGGCGGCTCCTCGACGAGTGCCTGGTCTTCACCATGGCCAAGCTCTACAACGACATGGACGGGCTCGAACTCGACTATGTCCGCGGCATCATCGACGAGCGGGTCGAAGCCAAGGAGATCCTCGGCGATCTGATGACCAAGCCGATCAGCGTCATGGTCGACAAGCTCGCCCGGGAAATCGACATGCCGGCGGATTGGCGGCTCTGGGAAGAAGAGGACTGGGCGAAAGAAGAAATCCGGACCCGGCCGCCGGGCTCGGGCTATCTCGATTTTCCCTTCAGTCCGGAACGAGAGCACGAGTTCGACATGGTCTGGGACTGCGATCCGCCCTTCGGCTCGATCGGTACCTTCGACCCCAAGCCCAACCCGCGCGGATATTTCGCCCGGCCCGGTCCGAACCGCCGCCCGCTCTAGCGGGGTGCCCGCAACCATACGAATTGTCGCTCGGCCGCATTCGAGCTGTCTCGGATCTTCGGATATTCAGCGGGGCCGGCATCGGCACTGGTACTGGCATCCGATCGTTCAGGCATCTGCCGTTCCCGCAACATCGGTCGCGGGGCGCGGTCACCCCCAGAGCGAGACGCTCGCGGGATAGATCAGGCTGCCGTCGAAGCGCAGGCCCGGCTGGCGGTCGCGGGCGAGAAGCAAAGGGGCGTCGAGGTCGACCCAGTCGGCGTCCTGGGCCAGGAGCACGGCCGGGGCCACGGCCAGCGACGAGCCGAGCCGGCAGCCGACCAGGATCCGCAAACCGGCGTCGCGAGCGGCCTGGATCAGGGACAGGGCCGACGTAAATCCGCCGGATTGGTCGAGCCCGACGGCGATCGCGTCGTAGAGCCGGGCCAGCCGGGGCAGATCCTCGATCTCGCGGCCCGAGCGGGCCGCGGCGATCGGCACGGTGTGGCGGATGGCGGCGAGCCCCGCCTCTTCGGATTCGGCCAGCGGCTGCTCGATCAGTTCGACTCCGGCTTCGGCCAGCCCGGGGAGATGGAGAGCCAGGCGATCCGGGGTCCAGGCGGCCGCGGCATCGACGATCAGACGGGCCCGGGGCACGGCGGCGCGGACGGCGCGGACCCGGTCGAGATCACCGTCACCGCCGAGCCGCAATTTGAGCAACGGCCGATGGGCGTGTTCGATCGCCGCTGCGGCCATCGCCTCGGGAGTGTCGAAGCAGATCGTGTAGGAAGTGAGCAGGCGATGCGGCTCGTCCAGGGCGGCGATCTGCCAGACCGAGGAGCCGCCGCGCTTGGCGTCGAAATCCCAGAGCGCCAAGTCGAGCGCGTTGCGGGCGGCCCCGGCCGGCAGCTCCCGGGCGAGAGTCCGCCGGGTGATCACGCCGGTCTCGATCCCCGGGGCGAGACGCTCGATGGTCTCGATGACGCTCTCGACCGTCTCGCCGCAGGCAGCATCGGGCACGCATTCGCCTCGCCCGCGCTTGGTGCCGTCGAGGATCTCGGCATAGACCACCCGGGCCGGGCTCGCGCGGCCCTGGGCCAGGGCCGGGTCGAGCGGGAACCGATCCTCGTGGACACTGACCTGCGGCCGCTCGGGCGGGCGCAGTACCGAGGCGATCATTTCGCTCCTTTCCGGCCGAAACCGCCGACACCTCGCCCCAAGCGGATGGCGCCCGCCCGGCAAGGTTGCTTACACTAGACCCACCTCGAAGACTTACAAGGCAATCACGACATGCTCACGACACGGATCCTGGCTTTGGCGACGGCCCTGGTGCTGCTCGGGCCGGCGCCCGCCCGGGCAGAAGAACCGGCGGGCAAGCCGGCCGGCGAGAAAGCGGACAAGCCGGAGCTCACCGGAATCCTGGCGCTGTTGCCCGAGGACCAGGTGACCAAGCACACCTACGGGGCCCAGAAGCTCGCCTACAATGCCACGGCCGGAACCCTCGCCTTGCGCGACGACAAGGGCGAGCGCTCGGCCAGCGTCTTCTATGTCGCCTATACGCTGCCCGGCGCCGATGCCAAGACCCGGCCGGTGAGCTTCTTCTTCAACGGCGGGCCGGGGGCCGGGTCGGCGTTTCTCAATCTGGGTGCCGCCGGTCCGGTCGTCCTGCAATTTCCCGAGCAGGAGACCAACGGCGTCGACGCCAAGCTCGCCGACAACCCCGACAGCTGGCTGCCCTTCACCGATCTGGTCTTCGTCGACGCCGTCGGCACCGGCTGGAGCCGTCCGGCCAAGCTCGACGGGGCGGCCGCAGCCTTTTGGGGCGTCAAGCAGGATGCCGCGACCTGCGCCAAGGCGGTGGCCCTGTGGTTGGCCAAGAACGGCCGGATCGGCTCGCCCAAATATGTCGTCGGCGAAAGCTATGGCGGCCTGCGCTCGATCAAGCTCGCCCGCGATCTGCAGGCCGATCAAGGCGTGCTGGTGAACGGCATCGTCATGGTCTCGCCCCTGATCGAGTGGGCCTTCCTCGAAGACACGGCCGACAATCCGCTGGCCGACGCCCTCCACTTGCCCTCTTTCGCTGCCGCCGCCCTCGAAACGCACAAGAGCTTCGATCCCAAACTGGTCGACGACGCCTATCGCTATGCGCTCGGCGAGTTTCTCTCCACCCTCGTCGGGCCGCCGCTCGAGGGTGCGGCAGCCGAGGCGTTCTACGGCAAGGTCGCTGCCCTGACCGATCTGCCGGCCGCCGTCATCGCCAAGCATCGCGGCCGATTCGATCCGACTGCCGCCGATATCCACAGCCAGGATGGCAGGCTGCACAGCATTTATGATTACACGGTCACCGATGCCGATCCCTTCCCCGAAGGCGGCGGGCCGTTTCTCGATCCGCTGCTGCACGGCTATGCGCGCGCCTATGGCGGTGCGATGGCGAGCTATGCTGCCGAGTCGCTGGGCTTCAAGACCGACCTCACCTACGAGCTGCTCGCCGACGAGGTCGGCAAGAAATGGGACCGGCGCAACGACGGCAGCGGCGGAATCGATGATTTGCGCCAACTTCTGGCGCTCGATCCGGCGCTGAAAGTGCTGGTCGCCCATGGCTGGTTCGATGTCGTCACGCCGTTCGGGGTCAGCCGATGGCTGATCGAGCATCTCCCGGTCGGGCGCGACCGAGTGTCGCTGAAGACCTACCCGGGCGGCCACATGCTCTATCTGCGCAAGGCCTCGCGCGCAGCACTGCGGGCCGATGTCGAGGCGCTCTTCGTCCCGGCCGCGAAGTAGTCGAAAGGTCCCGCTACCGGGCGCACGAATTCTCGTTCCCCTGGCGACCGCACTGCAACAAATACCGATGGTGCCAGCCCCAATTCGGTGTAGAAAATCTGAATAATGGGTCAGGCGCTACGGGATCCGGGATATGCAATTTTTGATCGGCAATGATGGGCGGCGATGGCTCCCATTTGGTCGGGAGTTCACCGGCTATTTCGGCTTTTCAGGGACTTGGGAGGAGACTCTCGATCATGCCGTGCGCAGTCTCGGCCAAGTCAGCCTGCATATCTCGCCGCGCCGCTGCCGGGTCAGGCTCCGCCCCGAAGCACTGACCTGGGGCGCGTTTCAGCAGCTGATCAGCGTGCTGCTCGACGACGAGCGCAAGCCCGTGGTGCTCGAAATCGTCGGGGCCGCGGCCTCGCCGACCGAGCTCTATGTCCGTCCCGACGACGCCATCGCCCGGATCGACGATCTGCGGGCGATGAACCGGCGGACCGGCGGACCGCAATGGCGCGCCTCGTTCATCGACGAGCCGCTGTCGCTCCACCGCTTGAAGCTCGACTCGGCACCGGGCTTGCGGGCGGCCCATCGCGACTGGATCCGGCGCCGCGGTCGGATCGATCGGGCGACCCTGCGCAAGCTGCTCGATGCGCCCTTGTCGGCACCGCTGCTGCTGGCGCGGATCGGGCGGGACGGCCGTCCCGTCTCCGAGACTTGGCCGCGCCACCTGGCGATCTACGGCGAAGAGCAGGCCCGCAAGCTGATCGGCCGGCCGTTCGACGAGCATCCGCTCCACGCCTATACGATGCGCGCCACCAAGGGCTATCGCGACACCGATCGCGCCCAGGCGCCGCGCCTCGATCTGATCGAAGCAGTGGTCCGACCCGAGGACAGTCCGACGGTCCGGCTGCGCTACGAACGGCTGCTCCTGCCCTGGCGGGGAGAAGACGGCACCCGGTTCGTCGCCAGCCTCTCGCACTCGATCTGGCGCCGGGCTTCGGCCTGCCCGGTCTGTTAGCTGACGCGGGCGTGCCCCTATGAAGATTGTAGTCAGAGTGTTGCGCCGACGCGCTCCGAGCCCTTCGCCGCGCTGCACCAGGGCGCAATAGTCGCTCCCGATCGTGAGGAGAGGAGCATCGCCGAATTCCCCGAGCGGGATCTCGCCGCCTGACGGGTGCCGGCACACAAGGAGCTGAAAGGAGCCGCCCCCGAGACCCTGGCGCGGGCGGGGACCGACGGGCCGATTGAAATTTATGAAGCAGGCACCGTTGTTTGGAGATTCCGATTTGGCACTCTTCCATCGAAATTCTGTCGAGGGTCAAGTGATCGGATTTCCTGAAGGAATGTCCGATGTGCCGAGTGTCGCGAAGGGTCTTGCGCCAGCGCCGGCGCATGCCCATAGTCGGACACCCGTGCGGAACGGGTGCTTTTTTGGAGTCGTGTCATGGCGCCCATCGAACAAGAGGTCTGACCCAAATCTGGGAGCATGGAGATTACGGTGACGGCGGGCAACGCTGCCACTGTGACCCACACAGAGGATCTCCCACGCCACTGCTGCCCATCCCGTGCCGTCGAGTTACGGTGACAGTTGGCCATTGGCCGGGTGGCCGACCCATCCCGGATGAAAATGGCGAGATTCCGGGGGCTTTCGGCTGAGAAGCGGTCGATCTCCTGATCGGCGTATAAATCGCGATCGGATCGCGGTTCGAATCTCATAGGTACCGGCACGGCCACCTGCTCCTGCGGCTATCGGGGACCAGAGCCGCGGTGCCGGCGTAATTGGTTGTAATCACAGAGTTTCGATCACAGCCGCCGACGGACCGGCCGGCCGCCGCGGGCCCTTTGCCGCGCTGCGGCAGGGCGCTATAGTCGCTCCCGATCGAAAGGAGAGCAGCATGGCCGATTTCCCCGAGCGGGACCTCGCCGCCTGGCGGGCGCTGGCGCAGAAGGAGCTGAAAGGAGCCGACCCCGAGACGCTGGCGCGGACGCGGCCCGAGGGGCTGGTGGTCAAGCCGCTCTATACCGCGGCCGATCTCGAAGGGCTGGAACAGCTGGGCTCGCTCCCCGGTTTCGCCCCGTTCCTGCGCGGCCCCCGCGCCACCATGTATGCCAACCGGCCCTGGACGATCCGGCAATATGCCGGGTTTTCGACCGCCGAGGATTCCAACGCCTTCTATCGCAAGAATCTGGCCGGCGGGCAGATGGGGCTGTCGGTGGCCTTCGATCTCGCCACTCATCGCGGCTATGACAGCGATCATCCCCGGGTCGTGGGCGATGTCGGCAAGGCCGGGGTCGCGATCGACTCGGTCGAGGACATGAAGATCCTGTTCGACGGCATCCCGCTCGACAAGATGAGCGTGTCGATGACCATGAACGGAGCCGTCCTGCCGGTGCTGGCGGGATACATCGTCGCCGGGCTGGAGCAGGGGGCGGCGCTGGCCGACCTCTCGGGCACGATCCAGAACGACATCCTCAAGGAGTTCATGGTCCGCAACACCTATATCTACCCCCCCGAGCCGTCGATGCGGATCGTCGCCGACATCATCGAATACACCGCCCGCAACATGCCGAAATTCAATTCGATCTCGATCTCGGGCTATCACATGCAGGAGGCCGGGGCGACGGCGGTGCAGGAGCTGGCGTTCACGCTGGCCGACGGGCTCGAATATGTCCGGGCCGCCCTCTCCAAGGGGCTCGATATCGACGCGTTCGCGCCCCGGCTCTCGTTCTTCTTTGCGATCGGCATGGATTTCTTCATGGAAATCGCCAAGCTGCGCGCGGCCCGCCTGCTCTGGGCCGAACTCGTCGCCCCGTTCGGCCCGAAGAAACCGGACAGTCTGGCGCTGCGGACCCACTGCCAGACCTCGGGCGTGAGTCTCACCGAGCAGGACCCTTACAACAACATCATCCGGACCACGATCGAGGCGCTGGCGGCCGTGCTCGGCGGGACCCAATCGCTCCACACCAATTCCTTCGACGAGGCGCTGGCCCTGCCGACGCCGTTTTCCTCGCGGATCGCCCGCAACACCCAGCTGGTCATCGCCGAGGAGACCGGGATCCCGCATGTCATCGATCCGCTCGGCGGCAGCTACTATGTCGAGCACCTGACCGCGAGCCTGGCCCGTGCCGCGCGCGGCCTGATAGCCGAGGTCGAGGCGATGGGCGGGATGACCAAGGCGGTCGCGGCCGGCATGCCCAAACTCAGGATCGAAGAAGCCGCCGCCCGCCGCCAGGCGCGCATCGACCGCGGCGAGGAGGTCATCGTCGGGGTCAACAAATACCGGCCGGATCAGGCGAGCCAAGTCGACATCCTCGATGTCGACAATGCCAAGGTCCGGACCCAGCAGGTCGCCCGGCTGGCGCTGATCCGGGCCGAGCGCGATTCGGCGCGGGTCGACGCGGCACTCGCATCCCTCGCCGCCGCGGCTGCGGACGGCTCGGGCAATCTGCTGGCGCTCGCCGTCGACGCCATGGCGGCGCGGGCCACGGTCGGCGAAGTCTCCGATGCGCTGGAGCGCGTCTTCACCCGGCACAAGGCCGACATCCGCTCCGTCTCCGGCATCTATGCCTCGCATTACCAAGGCGACGCCGGTTTCGACCAGATCCGCCGGGACGTCGAAGCCTTCGCCGAAACCGAGGGAAGGCGTCCGCGCATGCTGGTGGTCAAGCTCGGCCAGGACGGCCACGACCGCGGCGCCAAGGTGATCGCCACCGCCTTCGCCGATATCGGCTTCGATGTCGATGTCGGACCCCTGTTCCAGACTCCCGAGGAAGCAGCCCGCCAGGCGATCGAGAACGATGTCCACATCATCGGCGTGTCGAGCCAGGCAGCCGGTCACAAGACTCTGGTGCCGGGGCTGATCCGCGCCCTCCACGAGCAGGGTGCGGGCGACATTCTGGTCGTGTGCGGCGGGGTAATCCCGCCCCAGGACTATCCCGCGCTGCGCCAGGCCGGCGTCGCCGCGATCTACGGGCCGGGCACGAATATTCCGGCGGCGGCGGCGGAAATCCTGGCGATCATCCGCCAGCACCGGCTGGAAGCGGCTTGACCGGCGCCGGCGCATGGCTCCCTGCTCGCCGACACTGGTTGTCATGGCTACCGAAATTCGTTAACGTCGATCCATGCCTCTCTCCGAACCGGCTCCGCGCGAGCATTTCCACACCCGCCAAATTCAGTGCCGCGGATTCAAGCGGCAAGACGGGTTGTGGGACATCGAAGGCCATATGACCGATGTCAAGAGCTACGCGTTCACCAATCCGTGGCGCGGCGAGATCACGCCCGGCACGCCGCTGCACCAGATGTGGATTCGGATCACGGTCGATCACCGGCTGACCATCGTGGCGATCGAGGCGGTCACCGACCACGGGCCGTTTCGGGTCTGTCCCGACATCGTCCCGAATTTCCAACGGCTCGAGGGGCTCCGGATCGGCCCGGGCTTCAACAAGAAGGTCAAGGAACTGGTCGGCGGGACCCAAGGCTGTACCCATCTCGTCGAACTGATGGGGCCGATCGCGACCACAGCCCTACAGACCATGGCCGGCCAGCGCAGGAACGACCGCCCGCGCGACCCGGACAAGCCGAGCCGCCCGCCACCATTGCTCGACACCTGTCACGCCTTTGCGCGCGACGGCGAAGTTGTGCGAACCCGGTTTCCCGAATTCTACACGGGTGCCGAACGAATCGCTTAGCCGGCTCAGGCGGCACTTTGGCGACGCGGCGCCTGGTGCGGATAAGCCCCGTTTCCCGCCGCGGCTTGCTTGCGCAGTACGCCATGCCCGGCGCGGACATGGCCGCGCTCGGTGGCCGCGGTCTTGAAGTAGAGCATGATGGTGACCCGGATCGCGGCGGTGAGGCTCGATTCCTGGCGATTGTTGTCGATCTCGGTCACGAGCTGGTTCAACACCTTCCGCTCGCGTCGACAGATTTCCTCGAGCGCGTCCCACATCGGCTGTTCGAGCCGGACGCTGGTGCGGTGTCCCGTTACCGTGACATTGCGATTTATCAGGGTCGAGGGTGCGAGATTCCTGAAAGCCTGCTGGTCCATGCGACTCCCCATTTTTTGGTGAGAGAATACGACACTGACATTCTACACCAAATCCGAGCACTCGTAAACCGATATTCGAATTCTATCCATTTCTCTCTTGAAAATTGCGGACGATTTTCATCTCGCCGCCTCCTCCGGAGTCCGGGTCACGAGGGACAGCGCATGGACCGGCCCGCCGAGCTCGGCCGCGAGCAGCGCATAGACCAGGCGCTGGCGCTCGACGCGCGACTTGCCGGCGAATTCGGCCGAGACGATTTCCAGCCGGAAATGCGACTCCCCGCCCTCCGGGGCGCCGGCATGGCCGGCGTGTCGGGCGGACTCGTCGATGACCTGCAGGGTGGTCGGGCGCAGCGCCTGGGTGAGCTTGGCTTCGATGATCTGAGCAATCCGCATGGCTTCCTCGATAGTCTCGGTAACGACGCAGGAGCCGACATGGTTCCGGGTCTCCTCCCTGTCAACGGCGCCCGCCGAATCGGCATGGCCGGCGCGCAGCCGCACGCGCTTGTGTTGACGCCGCGAGCCACACATACTCCGCAATCATGGCTCGATCGCGCTTCGGCTTCAGCGAGGATTATCGGCGCCCGCAGACGCAGGAGCGCGGCTGCGACGAACCGGGCTGTGCTGCGCTCGGTGAATTTCGGGCACCGCGCTCGCGCACGCAACTCGGCGCGACCGAGCATTATCTCTGGCTCTGCCTCGACCATGTCCGCGCCTATAACGCCGCCTGGAACTATTATGCCGGAATGAGCGAAAGCGAGATCGAGGCCGAACTGCGCCGGGACACGGTCTGGCAGCGCCCGACTTGGCCGCTCGGCTGGCGCCTGGCGCGCGGTCTCTATCGCGATCCGCTCGATCTGTTCGGACACGAGGACGGCCAACCCGGCCCCGGCGCCGATCGCCCGAAGCAGAAGCGAAAATTGAGCGAAGAGGAAAAGGCGTTGCAAGTCTTCGACTTGGCGGTGCCGTTCACCCTGGTCGAGCTGAAGCGGCGCTACAAGGCGCTGGTCAAGCTGCACCACCCCGACGCCAATGGCGGCGACAAAGCCGCCGAGGAGCGCCTGAAGGTGATCATCCAAGCCTATGCCGTCCTCAAGGCGCGCTTCTTCGTGCCGATCGAACCCTGACCCCTGGCAACTGCGACGGAACCCGACCCCGATGCCCCCTCACCCTCCCCAAGCCGCCGAGCCGGCCCGGCCGCCGGCGCTGCCGGACATCACCATCTCGGTCCGGCAGACATTCGGGATCGACAGCGACATGCAGGTTCCGGCGTTTTCGTCCAGCACCGAACATGTCCCCAATATCGACGACGCCTATCGATTCGATCGCGATACGACCATGGCGATCCTCGCCGGATTCGCCTATAACCGCCGCGTCATGGTGCAGGGCTATCACGGCACCGGAAAGTCGACTCATATCGAGCAGGTGGCGGCCAGGCTCAACTGGCCGTGTCTGCGCATCAATCTCGACAGCCATATCAGCCGGATCGATCTCATCGGCAAGGACGCGATCGTGCTGCGCGACGGCATGCAGGTGACCGAATTTCGCGAGGGCATCCTGCCCTGGGCCCTGCAATCGCCGACGGCGCTGGTGTTCGACGAATATGATGCCGGGCGGCCGGATGTCATGTTCGTGATCCAGCGCGTGCTCGAGGTCGAGGGCAAGCTCACGCTCCTCGACCAGAATCGAGTGATTCGCCCGCACCCTTCCTTCCGCTTGTTTTCGACGGCGAACACGGTCGGGCTCGGCGACACGACCGGCCTCTATCACGGGACCCAGCAGATCAACCAGGGCCAGATGGATCGCTGGAACATCGTCGCCACCCTCAACTACCTGCCGCACGACGAAGAGGTGACGATCGTGCTGGCCAAGGTTCCGAGCTTCGATACCGACGAGGGCCGCAAGACCATTTCGGCGATGGTGGCGCTCGCCGATCTCAGCCGCGCCGGCTTCGTCAACGGTGATATCTCGACCGTGATGTCGCCGCGGACGGTCATCACTTGGGCCGAGAATGCGCGGATCTTCGGCAACGACCTGGCCTTCGCCTTTCGAGTGACGTTCCTCAACAAATGCGACGAGGTCGAGCGCTCGACCGTGGCGGAATATTACCAGCGCTGCTTCGGCACCGAACTCAAGGAAACGGGCGTCCGGGCCGGTCGGGCGTGAGATGAATCCGGCCGATTCCCCGATCGACCAGTTCAAGCGCTCGACCGCGGCGACCTTGCGCGCCATTGCCGAGCGTGAGGACGTGACCGTGACCTATGCGGCCGAGCCGCCCGGCATCTCCGGGACCAAGGCGCGGCTGCCTCTGCCGCCCCGCGACTTGCCGGCCGATATCGCGGCCCAGGTCCGCGGCGCCGCCGATGCCATCGGCCTCCGGCTCCGCCATCATGACGCTGTACTCCACGCCAAGCGCCTGCCGACCGGCGAACAAGCGCGCGCCGTCTTCGAGGCAGTCGAACAGGCGAGGGTCGAGGCGATCGGCGCCCGGCTGATGGTCGGCGTCGCCGAAAACCTGTCGGCGGCCCTTCAGGAGCGCTACCGAAGGCAAGGCTTCGAGCGGATTTCCGAGCAGACCGAACAATCCTTGCCGGAAGTCGTGCGGCTGCTCGCCCGCGAGGTGCTGACCGGCGCCAAGCCGCCGGCGGCGGCCCAGCGCGCGGTCGAACTGTGGCGGCCGACGCTCGAAGCCAAGCTCGGCCGCGATTTCGACGCGCTTTCCAAGGTGATCCACGACCAGGACGGCTATGCCCGCGTGGCCCGCCGGTTGATCAGGGATCTGGAACTCGATCTCGGCGAGACGGACGGCGAATCCGGCGACAGCGACGATTCGGGCGAAGGCGAAGAGCAGAGCGAGGCCGAACAGCAATCCGAGCAAGCCGGCGCCGAAGGCACGCGCGGCGAGCCGGAGAGCGTTCCCTCGGAGTCCGCCGAGGACGGCCAGGACAGTGCGACCGAAGAGATCTCCGGCGAAATGATGCCGGGTTCGGCCGATGACGACGACGCGACCAAGCCGGGCCGTCCCGGGCTCCTCCAGCGCCACGGGCCGGAGGGCGACCAGCACGCCTATCGCGCCTATACGACCAACTTCGACGAAATCGTCAGTGCCGAGGATCTGTGCGATCCGGACGAATTGACCAGGCTGCGGCACATGCTCGACCAGCAGCTCTCGCACCTGCAGAGCGTGATTTCGCGCCTGGCCAATCGGCTGCAGCGCCGGCTGATGGCCAAGCAGACGCGCTCCTGGGAATTCGATCTCGAAGAGGGCATGCTCGATGCGGCGCGGCTGTCGCGGATCGTCACCAACCCGGCTTACCCTTTGAGCTACAAGCGCGAGAAGGACACGGATTTCCGCGATACGGTCGTCTCGCTGCTGATCGACAATTCCGGCTCGATGCGCGGCCGGCCGATCAGCGTCGCCGCGATGAGCGCCGACATCCTGGCGCGCACCCTCGAACGCTGCAATGTCAAGGTCGAGATCCTGGGTTTCACCACCCGCGCCTGGAAGGGCGGGCAGTCGCGCGAGAAATGGATTTCCGGGGGCAAGTCGGCCAATCCCGGCAGGCTCAACGATCTTCGCCACATTCTCTACAAATCGGCCGACGCGCCCTGGCGCCGGGCCCGCCGCTCGCTCGGCCTCATGCTGCGCGAAGGCATCCTCAAGGAGAATATCGACGGCGAGGCGCTGCTCTGGGCCCATGGCCGCCTGCTCCAGCGGACCGAGCAGCGGCGGATCCTGATGGTGATTTCGGACGGAGCACCAGTCGATGATTCGACGCTGTCGGTCAATCCCGGCAATTACCTGGAAAAACATCTACGCCAGACGATCGAGACGATCGAGAGCCAGTCCCCGGTCGAGCTGGTCGCCATCGGCATCGGCCACGACGTGACCCGCTATTACCGCCGGGCCGTGACCATCGTCGATGCCGAACAGTTGGGCGGCACGGTCATGGAGCAATTGGCCGCTCTGTTCGAGGACAAGGTCGCACCCGGCCGCAGGGGCGGGCGCCGACGGGTGGCGTAGAGCAGGCCCAGGCGGCCCCGAAAATCGCACCGGACCTCGGTTGGTGGGGCGGGCCTCCGCGCCCGCCTCGCCGGAACGGCGATCACTGGTTCCGTTTGACCGATGCCGCCGAGATGGCTCGCTGGCCGAGCGGGTCTTGCGCCGAAAGGTGATGCCGGTGCTCTACACCGAGAGGCGGGCACGGAGGCCCGCCCCACTGCATTCTTGGTATGGCCGCCGAAGAAATTACCCGATCGCTCAGCCGACACCATGTTCCTTGAAGAAGCCCAGCATGTGCTTCCAGCCGTCGGCCGCCGCTTCGGCATTGTAGCTCGGGCGGTAATCGGCATTGAAGCCGTGATCGGCGTTGGGATAGACGATGAAGGTTGCCTTGACCTTTTTGTCCTTGGCGATCTTGGCTTTCATCGCCGCGATATCGTCCTGGCTGATGCCCTTGTCGAGCCCGCCATAGAGGCCGAGCAGCGGCACCTTCAGCGTATCGACGACATCGATCGGATGAGTCGGGAACGACTCGCTGGGTTTGCCGACGAGCGGGCCGTACCAGGCGACGGCAGCCTTGAGCTTGGGATTGTGAGCGCTGTACATCCACACCATCCGGCCGCCGCGGCAGAAGCCGGTGATGCCGATATGGCCCGGCTCGCCGCCATTCTTGGCAACCCAGGCGACGGTGGCGTCGAGATCGGAGAAAGCCTGATCGTCATGGAGCTTGTTGACCGTGGCGATGACTTCCTTGATGTCCTCGATCTTGGGGACATCGCCCAGCCGCGAGTAGAGTTCCGGGGCGATCGCGAGATAGCCCTTCTTGGCGAGACGGCGGCAGAGATCCTTGATGTGCTCGTGGACGCCGAAGATCTCCTCGACCACGATCACGACCGGGAATTTCTTGCCCTTGGCCGGCTGGGCGCGATAGGCCGGGATCTCGCCGTCGGCGACCGGGATCTTGACCTCGCCCGCGGTCAGGCCGGTCTCGTCGGTGGTGATGGTGGTCGTGACTTGGGCCTTGGCCGGGTGCACGCTGAGCGCAAAGCCGGTGGCGAGCGTGGTCATGACGAAGCCGCGCCGGCTGAGATCCATGGACGGAAACAGTCCGACGACATCTCCCTCTTTATACTGCATTTCATCCCCCTGGTGACGATGATGGTGTCGGGCGCAGCATATAGAGTGCAATGCGCTCGCGCCATGATCATTCCGGCGTGTGCAGACGTGCGGGATCAGCGGAGGATCGAGGAACCGTAGGCTCGTGAACGTCCGCGTCACGAGCACCTGGAAGAGGGGGGCCCGGCGGTGATCGCTCGCCCACCGGCTGGGCGCGCGGCGCAGTGCGGTGCCGGCGACAAATCTCGTCATAGCGAGAAATGCTGGCGAAAGTTACGGGGTAGGTTAGGCTTCTGCCGGTCGTTCCCCTGTCCAGGAGCCCAGCCCCGTGCCGATCAATCCGCGCATCGCCGCCTGCCACGATGATCTCGTCGGCTGGCGGCACGATTTCCACGCCCATCCCGAGTTGGGCTTCGAGGAGCACCGGACGTCGGCCATCGTCGCCGAGAAGCTGGCCGGCTGGGGCATCGAAGTCGAGCGCGGCCTCGCCGGAACCGGACTGGTCGGGACCCTGGCCTGCGGACGCTCGACCCGGGCCGTCGGGCTCAGGGCCGACATGGACGCGCTGCCGATGACCGAGGCCAATCGCTTCGCCCATGCTTCGACCATCCCCGGCCGCATGCATGGCTGCGGCCATGACGGCCACACCACCATGCTGCTCGGTGCCGCGCGCTATCTGGCCGAGACGCGCAATTTCGACGGCATCGTCCGCTTCATCTTCCAGCCGGCCGAAGAAGGCGGCGGCGGTGCCAAGGTGATGATCGACGAGGGGATGTTCGAGCGCCACCCGGTCGATGCCGTCTATGGTCTGCACAACGACCCGTCGCTGCCCTTCGGCCAGGGCTCGGTCGTGGCCGGCCCGATCCAGGCTGCTTCCGATCGTTTCCACATCGATCTGACCGGCAAGGGCGGTCATGCCGCGCGGCCGCATCAGACCATCGATCCGGTCGTAGTCGGGGCCCATATCGTGCTGGCGCTGCAAACGATCGCCAGCCGCCGAATCGATCCGCTCGACAGTGCCGTCCTCAGCCTGACCCAATTCCATGCCGGCGAGGCCGACAACGTCATTCCGCAGACGGCCCAATTGCGCGGCACGGTACGCACGCTCAGGCCGGAGATCCAGGATCGGGTCGAAGCTCTGATCAATTCGATCGCGACCGCCACGGCTGAAGCGCACGGCGCCGTGGCCGCGGTCCATTACGACCGGCGCTACCCGCCGACGGTGAACCATGCGGCCGAGGCCGAGCGTGCCGCCCTGGCCCTGGCACGCGTGATCGGGCCGGAGGGCGTGATCCGCGAGCGCCGCCCCTCGATGGGCGGCGAGGATTTCTCGTTCATGCTGCTCGCCCGCCCGGGCTGCTTCATCAAGCTCGGCCAGGATTCGGGGGCCCGCGGCGGTATTTCGGTGCACCACCCGAATTACGACTTCAACGATGAACTGCTGCCGGTCGGCGCCTCGTTCTTCGCCGCCCTGGTCGAACAGGAACTGCCGGTGACGTGAGAGAGGAGATTCATGACCGCCGTTCCCGACCAGCCCTCTCTGTCTCCCGACGCGCTCGATCGCCAGCAGGAAGCAGCCGATGCTTTCTACCGGCAGGCGTTGGAGCTCGAAGCCGCCGGCCTCACCGAATCGGCGAAGATCGGCTTCGATGCTGCAGTGGCGCTGGATCTGCTCAATCCTCGGCTCCAGTTCCGCTGGGGCGGCCCGTTCAACGGTCAGGCCCAGCGCTGCACGCTCTATTTGGAAATGCTGGAACGGCTCCGGCCCGCCGCCTTGCTCGAGACCGGCACCTATCGCGGCACCAGCACGGAATTCATGGCCCGCCACTTCGCCGGCCCGATCCATAGCTGCGAAATCGACCGGCGCTGCTTCCTCGGCTCACGCCGCTACCTCGAGCGCTTCCCCCAGGTCGAGGTCGCAAACAGCGATTCTCGGGCGTTCCTGCGCTCGGTCCTACCGCGGATCGAGCGGGGGGCGCCGCTCTTGATATATCTCGATGCGCATTGGTGGGAGGATCTGCCGCTGCGCGACGAGATCGCAATCATCTTCGCAGCCGGCCATGACGCGGCGATCATGATCGACGATTTCGAGGTTCCGGACGATCCCGGCTACAGTTTCGACGATTTCGGCCCGGGCAAACGGCTGAGCCTGGAAATGCTGGGCTTTCTCGCCGATCATCCGGAGCCGCTGTTCTATCCGCGGGCGCACTCCGCCTCGGAGACGGGGGCCCGCCGCGGCGCGGTGGTCCTGTCGACCGGGGCGCGGGTGACGGAAGCCCTCGGCGCCGTCACCCGCCTGCGGAGCGCGAGCCTCGCCGCGTGGCGGGCGGTAAGTCGATAGAGCCGGTCCGGATCGGCGCCTAATAGATCGTAGTCTGATGGAGTTCCGGCCAATTCTTCATGCCTTCCCGGACGCTGTCGACGATCCTTTGCGAATCTTCGCCGGAATTGATGATGTAGGGCGTGATGAAGATCAGCGTCTCGGTCCGGGCGACATTGACGTCGCTGTTGCGGAACAACACACCCAGACCCGGCACGTCCTTCAGATAGGGGACGCCTTGATCATCGTCGTTCTTCTGGTCCGAGATGAAGCCGCCGAGCAGCACGGTGGCACCATCGGCCAAGGAAAGCTGAGTCGAGACGTTCTGATCGTTGATCGCCGGGCTGCCCGCAACCCCGGTCGTAGCTCCCGCCGAGGCGCTCTGCTCCTGACTGATGTCGAGATCGATCTGATCGCCCGCGTATATCACCGGCTTCACGGTGATGATCGTGCCGGTGCTGCGATAGCTGACCGATTGCTGGAGCCCGGAGCCGGCGACGAAACTGGCAGACGTCACTTGCGAGGTGACGACTGGAATATCCTGGCCGACCTGGAACTTGGCGGTGGCGCCACTGCGCGCGAGCAGGCGTGGGGTCGAGATGACCTTGGTCTTTTGCGTCGTCTGCAGCGCCGAAAGGACTTCGCCGACCCCGGTGCCCGAGTTGATGATGGACAGGTTCAACCCGCCGACACCGGGTATGGGCGGGCTGGTGCCGGCGCTCACCGTGGCGCTCAGGACATTGCCGTGGCCGAGCTTGGCAATCTTCGCCCATTCGAGGCCGAGTGTCTGGTCGTCGTTCAGCGTCACCTGGGCGACGGTGACCTCGATCAGCACTTCGCGCGGGGCCCGGTCGAGGTTCTGGATCAGCGGCAGGATTTGGCCATAGGCCTCGGCCCCGCCGAGGAAGATCAGAGCGTTGCGGGCAGGATCGGTGACGAACTTGACGCCGCCGCCGCCGGCGTGGCCGGGGGGTGTGGCGCCGGCCCCGGGGCGACCGAGCAATCCCGGCTGCTGGAGCTCGGCCGAGGTCGGGGCGGCGGCAGCCGGCGTATCGCCCCCCAGCACCTGGTTCAGCACCTTGAGCAGGCTGTCGGCCGTCGTGTTACGAACCGGATAATAGAATACACTCTGACGCGGATCGATCTTGGCCGGCTGATCGAGGTCATGCGCCCATTTGGCGACATGGTCGAGGATCTTCTCGTCGCCAGCGAAGATGAGAATCGTGTCGGTCGCGGGCAAGGACAGCAGTGTCACCGCCGCCGGCGGCACCGGCGTCGAGGAGACGTTGTAGCCTTCGGCCTTCAGGATATCGCCCAGTTTTTCCGTGAGGGCGGCGGCGGTCCAGAACACCGGAATGATCTTCAGGCTGCGCCGCCCGGCCAGGCGCGGCTGGTCGAGCAGCCGGATCCCCTCGGCCGCGGCGCGAACATCCTCCGGCAATCCGAGGAGGATGATCGAGTTGTTGGCCGGCGAGGGGATGAATTTGATCTTGGTCCCGAAGGCACTGCTGAGCCAGCTCGCCATGTCCTGATTGTTGACCTGCTCGAGCCCGAGGACCTGGAAGATCGGCCGGAGACTCGCCGCCACTTCCGGCGTCGCCCGGCCGATGATGATCTGCGGCATTTCGGTCGCCAAGCTCTCGCTGAGGCGGACGCGAACGACGTCCCGGTCATAGGTCAGCTGGATCCCGTACTGCCGCAGCACCTCGCGCGTGATGCCCAGCAATTCCTGGGCGGTTGTCGGCCCGCTCGTGCGCATCGTCACCAGATCGGTCTTGGCCGTGACCTTGGGATCGATGTCGAAGTGCAGATGCAGCGTGTCGCCCAGAATCGTGTTGATGAAGGCGGGGATCGGCAGCTGCTCGATCGACACGCTGGCGATCTGGCCGGTGACCGCCGGCATCGACGGGGCATTGCTGCCGGTCGGTACCGGCGGCGGCGGCGGTGCCGGACCCGGTTCGATCACCGGTTCCTTGCGCTGCTCGCGTTTCTGCCCCTCGATCACGGCGTGGAGCGAATCTTGCGCGACCTGCTCCTCCAGTTTGGGCGGCAGGCTGGCAGTGGCGTCGGGCAGGCCCGAGGAAATATCGGAACAGCCGGAGAGCCCGATCAGGATCAGGGCGATAGCGGTACTGGTCGGAGTCGCGGTGCGAAGTTTCAAGAACACGGGAGCCGCTCTTCAATTCGGGGAAAAGAGTTTGACCTCCCGCTGCCCGCTGTCGCCGGCCACGGTGATCGTCGTCTTGCTTATGGCGACAATGTGGCTGCCGTCGGGCAGATCGTCGCCGGTCTTACTGTCTTGTACGTGCCCGCCCGGTTTTCCCGACTCGGTGACCAGGATCAACGCCCGGGGCGGGCCGTTGTCGATGACGATGCCCGAAAGCCGCCAATCGGCCGAAGCCGGCTTCGCCGCTTCGACGACTGCGGCCGGACCGCCATCGCCCCAGAGAGAATGCTTGGTCAGGCTGGCCAGCGCCTTGGCCGTGTCGGGGTTCCGCAGCGCCGGTTCCTGCCAGGCGTCTGCTGCCGCCGCTGCCTTCGTCGTGTCGGGACCGTCATCGGCCATCAGCCAGCCGGTTGCGAGGCCCACGACCAGCAGCGCTGCGCCCCCGAGCAGAAGCCGCAGCCGCAGCGTCTTGGGGATCACGGTCGGGCCGTCCCCGCCGCCGCCGGTCGCGCGGCAGTCGGACTGAGAAAGGTCGACAACAGCATTTCAAATCGGGGCACGGGCGTCGTTTCGACTCTGAGACGGTCGACCACCAGCATATGCCCATCCCCCTCCAGCTCCGCCAAGAGCTTTTGCAGGCTGGCTGCGGTGAAGGGCCCGCTCACGGTCGCCGACATCTGCCGAAAATTCTGCGAAGCCGTTGATGCGCCGACGATTTCGACGTGGACATCGATCCGCGTCATATTTGCCTCCTTGCCGAACCGGGTGATCAGATCCTGGAAATTGGCCTGGGCCAACCCATCGGATTCGGCCTCCCAGAGCCGGCTCTCGAGCTGTACCCGCGCATGCTGGGCACTGTCGCGCCGCGCCTTCCACTCGGTCTGCCCGGCGACGCGGCGCAGGACCGAGAGCTGCTGTGCCTCGGTCGCGATCTGTTCCTGGGCAGACCGATGGCTGTCTTCGATCGCGAACCACAGCCCGAGCAGCAAGATCGCCAGGATCGCCAGGAAGCCGAAGTGGATTCGGGGATTCTTCCGCGTCTCGCGCTCGAAGATCTGGCGCGCCTGCGTCCAGAGCCGCAGCAGCTGGTCGGATGACGACAGGCGGGTCGATAGCGGGTTCATCGCGGCGCCACCTTGAGCTTGACCTTCAGCACCTTGTCACCGCCGACATGTTCGGCCGAGACGTTGGTGAACCCGGCAATGCTCTGAACCACCTTGACATAGGCCGGCGCGTCGGCCCCCGTCGGCGCATTGACCGTGAACTCCAGCTCGCCACTCTGGAAATTCCAGTCGCTCACCTTCGTCCCGTTGCGGGGAATGAGCTCCGAGATCTTGGCGAGCAGCTCCAACTGACTGGGATAAGGCGACAAGGCCTGCAGGCGGTTGACGGCGTCGAGCCCGCTGCGCGCTTCGGCACGCTCGGCCAATCGCGGCTGGGCGGCAGCATCGGCGGCGGCGAGATCGCGATCGATCCGGCCGAGCGCGATCTGATCGCCGACGGTCTGGCCGATGAACACGCCGATCAGCAGCACATAGGCGCCGGCGAGCGTCCAATAAGCCGGCACCAGGCGCCGCCCGGCCGGCGCCCCGGACCGGAAGTTGCTGGTGCCCGTGAGCCAGGGCCGGGTCAATTGGGGCAGGCTCTCGGGCGGCCCGGCCCGTTCCCGGGCCGCCTCGGGCGGCACGCCGGCGGCACGCTGGAAGCGCACCCACTCGGCCTCGGACGGCGGCTCCGGCCACCACCGGCTCGCCGCGAGCAGTCCCTCGACCCACCACTGGCCCTCGCTGCCGTCGAAAGTCTGGACATGGCGGAGCCCGTCGTTCCCCCGCGGCTGCAGCGCGGTCTCCGGCACCACGGTCACCTTGTCCGGCATGAGGCCGGCCGCAGCGATTTCCTGCTCCACGCCGGCGCGATCCCAGATCCACACGCCGGTCCGGCGGCCTTCCTCGTGCACCAGCCGAGCCGTCTCCGCCCAGGGCGACCATTCGGCGATCTTGAGATCGATTGCGGCCAACCGCTTGCTCGGGCTCGGATCATCGAGCAGCGGAAAGACGCGATAGCGGCAGAGGGCGCGGCTCAGCACCCAGAGCCGGCGCCCCCCTCCACCCGATGGGTTTTCGACGCCGTCACGGCGATGCCGGTGGATGCGTGGGGTCCGGAAGGTCGAGAATATCACTGCTGTCTCGGAGGCTGTGGTCGGGAAAGGGCGGTATGTCGAAGATATAGTCGATCTGCCAGGGCTGCTCGGCCGCGGCCGGCGTCAGATGCACGGCCATGACCCGTTCGAGCGGATTGCCGGGCGCCATGATGCCGATACGCAAGCTGTTCAAAGGCAAGAAGAAGTATCCGAAATCCTGGCGCGGAATCGCCACCCCGCTGACCGCCTCGACATCGGCGGTGGTGAGGAAGGGCTGTTTCTGGCGGGCCTGGATGATACGGGCGACAGCCGCATCGGTGACGCCCGGCAGAAGCCCCAGAATCGCCGGCGGTGCGGTATTGAGATTGACGCCCGCCGCGGTCACGGTCGTCACCTGCTCATAGAGCCCGCTTCGGCCGAAGCCCTCCGGATCGATCTTGTTCCAGTCGAGCACCCGGCGCAGTTCCCAGGGTGTCCGCAAGTTCTGCCCGGTCGGCGGCTGCATGCCGGCGTCTTCGTATTCGCGGCTCTTGGCGCCATTGAGCCGCTTATAGGGACCCGGTTCCGCGTAATCGTGCAGCTTGGCGATCATCGGCATGCGATCTTCGGCACGAATACCGTAATTCCCGAGCAGCCGATACCAATCAATGTCGGCACCAGTATTGATGTTGAGCAGGCCGCGCGCATCTTGCAGATGGACTTGGACCGGGCCGAAGCGGTAGGGCCGATCGTCGAGCGCCAGATAAGTCTTACCGCGGATCGGCGAGCCGAACGGATCGCGGGTGCCGGCCAGCGTGAGATCGGCGCCGTTCAAGAGCTCGATGCCGCGCTGGCTCATGAACCGCGTCGAAAACCAGTACAAGGCGGTCGCGCGCGCCTCTTCCGCCTGGCGAAAGCCTTCGACTTTCGACTGGCGGACAAATCCCCGATCGAGGCTGTCGCCGACCCAGCCGGTAATATAGGCGCCGAGCAATGCCAGAATGGCGACGATCCACAAGGTCGCCGCCAGGATGAAGCCTGGCGGCCGCGACCGGCAGCTTTGCCCTTTGCTCATCTCATTGCCCCAAGAACAGCGCCTTCGGATCCGGCGGCGGCTCTTTTTCGCCGCGGATCGCGGCTACGATCGCCACTCCCTCGTCCGCCGCCCAGAGCCGGATCGCCAGCGGCAATTGCTTGACCTTCTGCAATCCCGGCGGCCAGGAATCGTGCCAGGTCAGATCCGCACCGAGATAGGCGAAATCGGCCTTGCTCCCGCGCCAGTCGCGGACGTCCTGCGGCTTCTGGTCATAGCCGGTGAATCGGAGCACGGTGCGGTCCCGCATCCCGTCATAGACCAGCTCCCATTTGAACGGGCTGGGCCCTCCGGGATCGCCGCTCAAGGGCGCCATCGTCAAGCCGGAAAAGCTGTTGGCCTTGCCGGAAAAGACGTTCTTGGCCAGGGCCTTGTCGGGAATGATGTCGTTGACCGCGGTGCGGAACCAGGAATTCTCCAGCGCTTCGCGTTCGGACGTGCCGAGAAAGGGCCCGAGCCGGCCGCGGACATCGTTCAGCCGCGACAGCGCCTCGAACAAGGTGGCGGCGACCAGGCCGACGATGATCAGCACGACCATCACTTCGAGCAGGGTGAACCCACCCCGCCTCGCCGTGAAGCGGAGATCAGTGGAACAGCGCATTGCGGACATGCGAGTAGCCGATCATGCGCAGAGGAAAGCTGACCAGGATCTGGCCGTCGGGTCGGGCGACGTCGATTTTCGCGTTGAACAGCCCGATCTTGAAGGCGCTGACCCCACTCGGATAGGAACTGCCGTCGATCGGGGCCAGGACCGGCTGCGCCGTCCAGCGAACGGCGTAGGGTCCGAGGTCGAGCGAACCGCTGGGCTTGTCCATCGGATTGATGGTCGACATGATATTGAGCGCGTCGGTTTCGATCTCGGCGCGCCGATTGGCCTGATCGACGCGAAACGCCGAACGGCTGACACTGCTGATCAGCATGTAGAGCGGCACCAGCGCCGCCGCCAGCACGGCGATCGCAACGATCGCCTCCAGCAGGGTGAATCCGGCTTGCGGCCGATCGGTTCTCGTCGTCATCGGGCGGCCGCCTTCATCCCGGCCTCAACTCGCAGAGCGGCGGGTTCATCCGATAATCGACAGCGACATCGAAAGCCGTCAGGTGCAGCTTTCCCCCGCTGCAGCTGCCGTCGTAGCGGTAGCTGATCGGGGCGTCGACCGTGATGCGCCAACCCTCGGGCACCGTGACCGGATAGGGATCCTTGCCGGCGGCGACCGGAACCGGGACGCCGATATCGGCCTCCGGCATCGAGCTCAAGACCAGATTGCGACCTTGCGTCGCAGCTGTCTGCGGCAGCTGGTCGAGCTGGCGTTCCACATCCTGGCGGGCGAGCGAAAACCGGGTCCGCTCGGTGAGCCGGATCATCGGCGGCAGGGCGAAGGTGCCGATCAGACCCAGGATCACCAGCACAATCACCAGTTCGAGCAGCGAGAAACCGCCCGGCTCAATTGCGCGGCGGAAAGCCAATGACCTCGCCTCCCGGCTTGCCGCTGGCACCGAAGCTGTAAAGGGCGATGGGATGCGGCTCCTTGCCTTCGGGGCTGTAGAGATAGGGCTTGCCCCAGGGATCGAGGGGCATCGCATCCTCGAGATAAGGGCCGTGCCAACGGGACTTGGCATCCGGATCGGCGGGCGGACTGACCAGCAATTGTAGCCCTTCGTCCGCCGTCGGGTAGCGGCCGAAGTCGAGGCGCATGGTATCGAGCGCCGATTTCAGCATGCGCACCTGCGTTTCGGCAGTCTTGGCCTTCGAATCATCCAGCTTGTCGAGCAGTTTCGGTCCGACCAGGGCACCCAGCAACCCCATGATCACGAGGACGATGAGGAGTTCGAGCAGCGAAAACCCGCGCGGCACCTTGCGGCGGCGCTCCAGCCGAGCGGCGGTTTCTTCTGGGGGAGCCAACGGGATCTGCATGGACTGATTTCCTTCACAGCGGGATGTCGTTGATGCTGGTCATGGCCATGAATATCGATACCATCAGGGTGCCGACGACGGCGCCGATCGTGAGCAGGGCGATCGGCTCGATCAGCACGAGAAACCGCTTCATCCTTTCGCGCCCATTTTCCTCGCATAGTCCGGCCGCCGAACGCAACATCGCGGCGAGGCTGCCGGAGCGCTCGCCGACCCCGACCAGGTTGATGATGGTCGGCTGCAGATCGGTGTAATCCTCGAGCGCCTTGGCCAGAGTCGAGCCGCTGCGGACCGACCGCTCGACCTGTGACAAGCTCGCCTGCAAGCGGCGCGACTGCACCACGGCCCGCGCCAGATTCATCCCCTGGACCAGCGGCACCTTGTTGGCGAGCAAGGTGGCGAACATCCCCGCCCATCGCCCGGCTTCCGATTCCTTGAGCCAAGGGCCGATCAGCGGCAGGCGCAGCGCCACCTCATAGGCGGCATTGCGCGCGGCCCGGACCTGGAAGATCCGATAGACGCCGATCCCGGCGAGACCCAGGATGATGAACACGACCACCATGTGCGCGTTGAAGAAGGTGCCGGTCGCCATCACGATTCTGGAGAGCCACGGCAGGTTGCTCTCTCGGCTCTTGAACATCGCGGCGAAGCGGGGCACGACGAAGGTGAAGATGAACAGCACGGCACCGACGCCGGTCAGCATCAGGACTGCGGGGTAGACCAGCGCATTGCGGATCTCGCGGACGATCCGGTAGTCCCAGTCGAGCTGCTGCGCCGCGTCCCCGATCGCCTGGCGCAGCTGTCCGGTCAGTTCCCCGGCTTCGACCAGTTGGTAGACATAGGGCGGCATCCCGGGCAGGTTCTTACGCAAGGCCACCGACAAGGCCGATCCTTGCCGGATATCGCGCCGGACACCCTCCAGCGAACCCTGCAGGGCACGATAGGCCGGGGCGTCGACCATCGAGAGCAGGGTCTGGTCGAGATTGATGCCCGCTTCCAGCAGCAGGCCGGTCTGTTTCAGGAAATTGATATAATCCTGGGTCCCGGCCTTGCGCCGGCGGGCGAAGCGCGACAGGCCCTTGACTTCGGCAACCCCGAGAACGAAGGGGGTGAGGCCGCGCCGCCTGAGATCGCGCAAGGCCAGCCGCTGGTCGTCGGCCAGCACCAGCCCGGTCACATCGTGCCCCTCGCCGTTTCTGGCTTCATAGCGGTAATTGGGCATCGGCTCGCTCGCTTCTCAGGAATTGAGCCCGGTCACCCGCAGGACCTCTTCGATCGAGGTCTCGCCGCGCCGCGCCTTCACCAGCCCGTCCTCGCGCAAGGTTCGATAGCCGTGGCCGCGCGCCACGGCGGCGATCTCGCTCGATTGCGCGCGATGGAGGATGCCGTCATGCAGATCCGGGGTGACCAGCACCAGTTCGTAGATGCCGAGCCGGCCCTTGTAGCCCGTCCCGAAACAGGCGCTGCAGCCGACCGGCTTGCGCCAATTCTCCTGGCCGGCGATTTCGGTGCCGTAGCGGGCATTCTGCAGCAGATCGGTGGCGAATTCATCGGGTGCGGCATCATGCGCCGCGCAGACCGGGCAGAGCCGGCGGACCAGACGCTGCGCCATCACCGCCCGCACCGAAGAGGCGACCAGAAACGGCTCGATGCCCATGTCGATCAGGCGGGTGAAGGAACTGACCGCATCGTTGGTGTGCAGGGTCGAGAACACCATATGGCCGGTCAATGCCGCCTGCACCGCAATCTCCGCAGTCTCGAGATCGCGAATTTCGCCGATCATGATCTTGTCGGGATCCTGGCGCAGAATTGCGCGCAAGGCGCGGGCGAAGGTATAGCCGATCTCCGCCTGGGCATGGACCTGGGTGATGCCGGGGATATTGTACTCGACCGGCTCTTCGACGGTGACGATTTTGCTGGCGCCGTCGTTGATCTCTTCCAGCGTGGCATAGAGCGTGGTCGATTTGCCCGAGCCGGTGGGGCCGGTGACCAGGGTAATGCCGTGCGGCTCACGCGAGACGGCCCGAAACCGCTCGAGGTCGTCCGGTGCCATGCCCAGCGCGCCGAGCCTGAAGCCGGCGCGCCGTTTTGGCAGCAAGCGCAGGACCAGCGATTCACCCCAGGTCCCGGGCAGGGCCGAGACCCGGACATCGACTTCTTCGCCGCCGATCCGGACCGACAGGCGGCCGTCCTGGGGCAGACGGCGCTCGGCGATGTCCATGCCCGAGATCAGCTTGATGCGCGACGCTATGGCGTCGAACCGCTCACGCGGCAAGGTCAAGCGATTTTGCAGCACCCCGTCGATCCGGAAGCGAACATGGAAGCTGCGCTCCTCCGGCTCGACATGGAGATCGGAAGCCCGTTCGTTGAAGGACTGGGAGAGCAGACTCTGCACCAGTTCGACGACGGGGGCTTCTTCGGCCAGCTCGCGCAGATGGCTCACCTCGTCGAAGAAGCGCGTCCCGCTCGCCCGCACCGAGCGCGACAATGAGTCGAGCGCCCGGTCGAGATCCTGATTGGCGCTGAGATACCAGGTCACCGGGACCGCGGCGAACGCCTCGGCAACGAATTCCTGCAGCGAGGTGGCGAGCGGGTCGCGGGCGACGCAATGCAAGCCGCCCGCTTCGTCGAGCCAAGGGAGGGCCTCTTGATCGATCCACCATTCGGCCGGGAAGCCCGATTGCTCGATCGCCCCGAGGAAGGCAGCCGATTGATGCGGGATCTGCTCGGCCTGGACGATCGGAATCCCCAGTTGGCGGCTGAGGACGAGGAGCAGCCGATCCTCGGCGAGGGCGCCGAAGCGCAGCAGGATGCCGCCGAGCCGACCGCCATAGCTTTGCTGAAAGGCGAGTGCCCGATCGAGTTCGGCTGGCTCGATGATCCCGTCATCGATCAACATGCGACCGAGCGCCCGGCGTTCCCAGGCGAGGCCCACGGCCGGCCCGGGCACGGGCACGTCTGCGATCGGCACGATCGAGTCCATTACAGCTCGGCCCCGTCGATCCAATATCGGCAAAACGGAACACCCGGAGCGGTCGTGGCCGAAATAAGCATCACCGTCCACCGCAAGGCGTCAGAGCGGGGCCTATCCAGAATCGATGTCAACATGCGCGAGACTATGCCAGATACTGTCGGACGCGGCCAGTGCGGATACGTGCTGCTTCGCCTGGCTTCAGCCCAACCGGGGAGGCGAGCGCGACGATAGGGCCACAAAACTGTGGCAAAATCTTGACATTGCAAAAAAGAGGCCGCCGGAGTTCCGGCGGCCTCGCCAATCCATGCTTGCGCAGGGATTAGTTCACGTTGTCGACGACACCGCCCGGGTTGACCAGCAAGCCGCTGGCCGTCACGGTCGATCCGCACGCCCCGCCGGGGATTGCGATCAAGGTCAAGGTCGCGCGCTGGCCGGAATTGGCCAGGGTCAGACCCGTCGCGATGCCGATCTGCGTCTCGGTGAAGATGGTGCCGATACCGGCACCGACCGTACCGAGTTCGCCGACCAGCGTCGGACCGCCGGTGTAGGGTTCCGCGACCGCGAACAGCGTTTCCGTGCTGAGGCTGTCGTTGGAGAACCGGACCAGCGAGGTGTAACCCGCATCGTCGCCCGTCAGGAAGTTGGTCACGCTGATCGAGCAGCCGCCGGTATAGGGGTTGGAGTCCCCAGTGCTGGGGACGGTACCGCCGAGGAAGTCGGTGGTGCCGACACCCGGAGCGTAGGTCAGGATGAAGTTCGTGTTGTTGGCCTGCAGCAACGTCGTCCCGTTGGCGAGCAGGTCGATATCGGCACCCGGACCCGGTGCCACGATACCTTCCGCGGTGACGGTGATCGAGGTGGCGGTCGCGGTACCAGTCGTCACCGGCGTCGCGAACGGCCCGAGCGTATTGCCCGCACCGACCGTGGTGAACGACTCTTTGATGCCGTTGAAGAAGCCGGCGACCGTGACCGTGGCCGTGTCGGTGGTGCTGATGATCGCAGCCGACCCGTTCGCGGCGAGCGAACCCGTCCCGGTCAGCAGGAAGGTGCCGAGAATGTCGACCGGGGCGTCGATGCTGACCGGCGGATCGATGAAGAACTCGGTCCCGAGCGAGGGCGGCGTCAGATCGACCTGGTAGCGCGGGAAATTGAACGGGAAGGACGGCGTCACGCCGGTATCCGAGGTAAAGGTCACGCCCGGAGCCGTCGGGAACACGGGTGCCGCGTCGTTGTTGTCGATCTCGGCGTTGTTGGTCGCCTGCTCCGTGATCTGCAAGCCGATCGTGGTCGGGGTTTCCAGCGCCGTGGCGCCTTGCACCGACACCGTGTTCAGCGCGAGCGTGGCGCCTTGGGGAAGCGGGCTGTTACCGCCAGCCACCGCCGGCGCTCCGATCTGGAACGTCGCCGTCTGGCTGCCGATGCCGCCGGCGATCAAGGCCGTGCTGGTGATCGCCCCACCGGTCGTCAGCGACGGCGAAGACGCGAAGCTGAAGCCTGCCGGCAAGGTGACGGTGAAACGCGAGTTGACTTCGAGCGAGGTCGTGACCAAGCCCGTGGGCGTCGACAACGCCGTCACCGTATAGACCGCCGACGGGCCATTGCCCCACGGCACCGTGATCACACCGCCGGCTGCCGCGACCGAGGCCGCGTTATAGTTCGCAACCGTAACAGCAAGCGTACCATGGGCGAGCGCGCTGCCGCTGGCCAGAGCTGCGGAGAGCGCCACAGCGCTCGCAGCAACAACGTTAAATTTCTTCATCTGTCTACTTCCCCTGAACCAGTTGCCACGATGTGGCAGGCGAAAATTCGACCTGCCGGGTTGGGTCATGCCGAGCGAAATGCCAGTAACCGATCCCTGACCTGACGTTCGTCAGGAGGCGTCGCCTCCCCCGCCTCCCGAACCAACCTACAGTTCGGTTGTGTAGCTAGCGTCAGCCGCTTTGTCAACCGCTAAAGCCGCTACCTGATCGTTCTGTCATTCTGTTCCGCTGTCGAGCCTATGCGAAAGAGTCGTCACTGTCTCCTGCATTCTGAATCATATAGCGACACCAGGGACGTCGAGTGGAGTACAGGGCCCACCAAACGCCGTTTCGGCACGTTCCACAGCCCCGATCCGCCCGCTCCCTGGCCTGCGGCCCGTCGAGAGCCTCCGGCCGATCGGCAAGAGCGCAGAGAGGCCGGCGCCGACCGCCCGGATCGGGGCGGGAGCGGCACGTCGACCAAGTCGACTATCCGGAAAAATGATTGCGTCTTCCTTACCGATCTCGGCAATTTCGGCAGGCTCGAGACGGGCTGCGCCACCGTGTCGAGACGTGTTGTTTGCGCCACACTCGCCGACTTTTCGACAGTTTCCATCCGGCCGAGGAAGGGGCGCAATTCCTGCGTCACACTTCTTCACCCGGGCGGCGGCGATCGGTCGCGGACCGCCCGCGCCCGACTGCGCCTCAGAGCGCGATCAAGTCCAGCGTGCGCAGCATCATGGCGACCCGGCGCGGCTCGACGGCATCGGGCTCGCGCCATTGCCCGAAGCGCAGCGTGAGCGTATGGCTGCCGGCCGCGAGTTCGACCGGGAACGAGGCGAGCGCGCTCCCGGCGACCGAAGTGTGCTCGAGAACCGCCTCGCCGAGCAGCGCTTCGCCGCAGCGCAGTTCGAGATCGAGCCGATCGAAATAGAGATTCTGGTATTCGATGACCAGCAGATGCCGCCCGGTCTGCCGGCACAGCAGGTCGAACCGGCTCTCCGGCCCGCAGCACCAATGGAAGGCGGCGAGGATCCCGTACTGGGGGTGCGGTCCCTCGCGCGGCCCAATTCCAGGGCCCCGCCGCCAGAGCCAGGCATCGGCGCCGAAGAAGTCGGGCGCCGCGGGTGCAGGCTCGGCGGCGGCGAAGGTGATCTTGCGTGCCACCCCCAGCCGCTCGGCCAGCCCGACCCGGCAGAGGGCGACGAACAAGCTGCGATAGCAGGCGGCGATCGACCATTCGTTCTCGCAATAGAGCCGGCCCCAGACGGCCATCGCCCGGCGCAGGCCCGGCCGGCGATAGAGTTCGAGCAACGCCGCGTCGAGATCACCCGCCGTCGCCGCTGCCGTGAGCAATCCGGTCACGCCCTCGCGGACCGCATCGGCGATCCCGGTGAGATTGTGGCCGATGACCGGCGTGCCGCAGGCGATCGCTTCGACGAAGACCTGGCCGAACGTCTCCTCCGTGCTCGGCGACACCAGCACATCGGCAGCGGCATAGATCTGCGCCAGGCGCTCGCTCTCGCCGATATGGCCGAGGCTGCGGAGCCGGCCGGGCGGGAAGTCCAGTCGGCCGAGATCGCCATGGCCGATGGTGACGAAGAGAATGCCGGGCAGCTCGGTTCGGACGATGACGTCGCGCAGTTGGCCCGCACCCTTGCGCGGCTCCAGCAGGCTCGCGGCACTGGCGACGACGATGAACCGATCCGGCGGCAGATCCAGCACTTGCCGACACTGCCGCCGATCGCGCGGGCGAAAGGTCTCGAGCGGGAAACCCAGCCGAATCCGCTCGATCGGCGGCGCGAAGCCCGGGCCGAGCGCCGAGCGTGCGGTCGCCTCGGTCCAGTCGGAATTGGCGAGCAGGACAGGTGCCGCCGCGGAGGCGTAGAGGAGCCGCTTGTCGCGCCAGGCGCGGGCGATCCGCTCCGGCTCGAGTGCCGGATATTCCGTCGGGGTCGGGCAGGACTCGTCGCAGCCGCCCAGATATTTCCGGCATGAGCCCGGATAGATGCAGCGCCCGGTGAGCCACCAGAGATCATGCATGACGATCAGGCTCGGCCAGCGCGCCAGGACCGGCGCCAGGGCTGCCGGTTCCAGCCGTGCTCCATGAACATTGCCGAACAGAACCAAATCCGGCTGGCTTTCGGCGATGCGCTCCTCGAGTTCGGCGATGGTTACGGCGGCCGGTTCGGCCGGGGGCACGGCGCCTCGGGTCAGCGCGAGCGAAATCGTGACATGTCCGGCCCGTTCGATCACCTGGGCCAGACGGTGCTGGGCGATCCCGGCCCCGTATTGCCAGCCGATATCGTTGACGACGGCGATCCGCAACGAGCGCTTGTGATCGGCCGGCCGGCGGCTGCGGCGTTCATCCCGTCCGGTCCGCTGCAGATAGGCGGCTCGAAATGCCCGGAGCTCGGCCTTGTATGCCGCCTCTGCGCTGGTCTTCTGGGCATCGTGCAGCCGGAACCAGGCGAGCGGCCGGCCCAGGACATGGAGCCGCCCACCTTGCTCGGCGAAGCGCAGCCACAGCTCCCAGTCCATACTATAGTGCAAGCGCTCTTCGACTTTCGCCCCGGCCCGCCGCCAGAGCGCGCGGGTGAAGAAGACTTCGGGCTGGTAGAAGAACTGACCTGCATTCCAGCCGTCATCCAGATCGAGCAGATCGTCCAGCGGCAAGGGACCGTCGGGGCAGGCGGTCAAATGCTCGGCGACCAGTGCGCCGTCGCGATAGAGGCAGCAGATCCCGGCGACGAGGTCGGCCCCGGAGGTCGCCAACCCCAGCGCCACCGCCGCCAAGGCGCCGGGCGCCAGCATATCGTCGCCGTTCACCCAGCCCAGGATTTCGCCGGTGGCGAGCGCCATGCCCTTGTTGATGGCGTGGCTCTGTCCGCGATCGGGCTCGCTGACGACATGGGCGAGCCCGTCGCGGTACCGCTCGACGATCGCCAACGTGTCGTCGGTCGAGCCGCCGTCGATGACGATATGTTCCAAATTCGGATAGAGCTGCCGGCGCACCGACAGCAGGGTCTCCTCGATGTAGCGGCCCTGATTGAGGCAGGGTGTGACGATCGAAATACGCGGCCACGGCCGCCCGCCCGGCAAACTCGGCGGCAAGGGTTCGGCGGTCTCCACCCGCTGGGGCCAGCCGCCGCTGAGCGCCCGGTCGATCGGGAGCACCCAGGCCTGCCGGAACGGCCGGATGGCATCGCACGCCGATTGTCCGCGCGTCGGCGGCGAAAAATACAGGGCATCGAGGACGATCCGGAGGGACTCCCACCCGGCCGGTTTCTGGACACCGGCCTGCGGCGGCGTGGTCGCCACCGCGGTCAGGGCGACGCCGTCGGCATTGGCCGCGAATTCGGCATAGGACCCACGCTCGACCAGCTCCGCGGCAATCGCCACCGCCCGGGCCGGCAGTGCTGGACGCCAATGCAGCCGCCCGCCCGCCGCCAGGCAATCGGCGAGTTCGGCCGCGCCCGCCTCGCCATCGAGATGGACCTCGCTCCAGAACAGTGGAAATTCGCGCAAGACCGCCGCGACACCGCCGCAAAAGAACACGACGGACGGTGCCGCCCCGGCGGCATCGCGCAGCGTCGCCAAATCCTCGAGCCGCTCGCCGGCGCACAGGACGGCGCGATCGGAAGAGCAGTCGAGCACGGTCTGGAGCAATGCCGGACTGGGCTCGATGAGCAGAACCGGCCCGGGCGGTGTCCTATTTTTCAAAGGTCGCCCGCTTCGCCACACGCAAGCCGAGCCCGAGCCGACGCCAGCGCGAACTCCGCAACTCCTCGACCCGGCGCTCCGCCTCGGTCAGCACCGTCTCCCGCTCGGCGAGTTTCGCCCGGACGGTCGCGAGTTCCTCGCCGAGTGCCGTATTGTCGAACCGAGCCCGGGCGAGATCCTGTTCCAGCACCAGGATCGCCTGCCATCGTGTCTCGGCCAGGGCGCCCGCGGCGTCCCGCGCCTCGGTCGCCTCGCCGAGCCGCGCCTCCAACCCCGCATGCGCCTGCGCGGCAGCGTCGGCCTCGAGCGCGGCACGCGCTTCGAACGCCCTGCGCAATTCCGCCTCGCTCCGTGCCTGCGCCTCGGCCGCGACCCGTGCCTCGTGCGCGGCACCCGCCGCCAATGCCGAATAGGCCTCGGCGGCAGTCCGCGCCTCCAGTACGCTCTGCATCTCGAGGGCGGCATGCGCTTCCAACGACGCGCGCAATTCGGCAAGTGCTGCGTCCCGTTCCCCCGTGCAGACCCGAAGTGCGGACTCCCGCTCGGCCAACCCGGTCCGCAGCACGCCCTCGGACTGGTCCGCTGCTTCGACCGCGCGCGCGAAGTCGGCCGAGAGGGCGGCAAAGTCAGCCGTGAGGCGGGCCAATTCAGCCGAGACCCGCTCGAGCTCGGCGGCCTGGCCGGCGACCCGGCGCTCGAAATCCGCTTCGAGCCGAGCGAAGAGCCGACGCTGCCGATCCGCCTCCACACCGGCAGCCTCGAGCTTGCGCCGCCACTCCGCCAGCGCCACTTCCTGGCGCCGTAGGGTGAGCTCGACCTGGATCGCCCGAGCCCGGCGCTGCAACTCGGTCTGCTCGGGGGCCGCGGTCTCGGCGACGAGGGCCATGACATCGGCCAGGACCGCCGTCTGCAGTTCGCTGCGGATCACGTCCAACTGGCGCTGGACCGCAGCACTCTCGCTCCTGAGCGCCGTCAGATGCCGTTCGACGGTCTCGCGCGAGAGCCGGACGATTTCCTCGCGGTCCCCAGGGTCTGGCAGCGGCGGGTCGGGCGTCCGTGTTTCTGCCGCCGGTGGCACCATGCCGCGCTGCTTCGCCGCCCTTCTCGCTGCCATCCGCCCTACCCGTCCGATCCCTACGACCCGACTCCGTCGCCGGACTCTGTCTATTTTGAGTGGCTCTCAGCGTCAAGCGCCGGCCTCGCCCAAATACCGCCGCCACATACGCCGATAGGCTGCCTCGACCGCGCGGGCGAAGCCGTCGGCATCGCAGAGAGGCGCCTGCTTCAGCCGCGCCCGCAGCCCGGCGCGCAGGGCGGCCAACGCCGGCAGATCGCCCGCGATCCGGATCGCGGTCGCGACGTACTCGGCCTCGTCCGGCGCCACCAGCGCGTCCAGCCCGATTCCGGTCAGCAGGCTGGCGCCGACCCGCGAGGCATGGCGCCGCCCGGCGAGAGTGAGGACGGGCACGCCCATCCACAGCGCCTCGCAGCTGGTTGTCGTGCCGTTGTACGGAAAGGGATCGAGCGCCAGGTCGAGACGATGATACTGGGCGAGATGGGCGGCCGTTCCCGCGATCTGTGCCAGGAGATCGAGCCGGTCGGCCGAGACCCCGGCTGCGGCGAACAGCCCGGTCCAGCGCTCACGCGTGCCGGCGTCGGCGAAGGCCCCGGATTTCAGCACGAGCCGACTCCGCGGCACGCCGCGCAGGATTTCCGCCCAGAGATCGACGACCTGCGGCGTCACCTTGGCCAGATTGTTGAAGGAGCCGAAGGTGACGAATCCCGCGAGCGAGGCCGGCAATCGCCCGACCGGCGGCGCCGATTTCGGCGGGCGGTAACAGAGAAACCCCCGGGGCAGGTATTCCAGCCGCTCGGTATGCAGCCGCCCGGCCGTGTCCGGCGGGTCGGCGATGTCGTCGGTCAGCCGGTAATCCATCGCCGCGAGGCCGGTCGTGTTCGGATAACCGAGCCACGTGACCTGGAGCGGTGCCGGCTTGCGGGCGAAGACGGTGAGCAGATTGCCGCTGGAATGCCCGGCCAGATCGACGAGAATGTCGATCCCGTCGGCCCGGATCCGCTCGGCGACGGCGGCCTCGCCCAGCCGCTCGACCTGCCGCCAATGCCGGGCTCGCGCCTTCAGCCGCAGCGTGGTTTGATCAGACCGCGCGGCATTGGCGTAACAGAAGGTTTCGACGGCGCCCGGATCGTGCCGGGCGAGCAGCGGCTCGAAGAAATAGGCTACGGAATGCTCGCGGAAATCAGGCGAGACATAGCCGATCCGCAGGCGCCGATCAGGATCCCGGTCGCGCGGCCGTACCGGCACCGGCGGCGCGCGCTTCCTGCCGTGGCGCGCGTCCCAGTCGCGATGAGCCTGGAAGATCGCCAGATCGTCCTGCCCCGGGAGGTAATTCGAGCACAGCAGGATATTGCTGTCGGCGCCGAAATAATCGGGCTTGAGCGCCAGCGCGCGCCGGTAGTGCGGCACCGCCTCGTCGAGCCGGCCCTGGGCCTTCAAGACGACGGCGAGATTATTGTGCAGCTCGGCGTGGTCGGGATCGAGGCCCAGCGCGTGGGTGAAGCAGGCCGCCGCCTCGGCGAACCGGAACTCGTCGCGCAGGGCCACGCCCATATTGTTGTAGGCGTCGACGAACCCCGGCCGGATCTCGAGCACTCGCCGGTATGTTGCGATCGCCTCGACCGGGTTGCCGGTGTTCTGGTAGAGGGCGGCCAGATTGTGCAGCGCCTCGACGTAATCCGGCTTGAGTTCGACGGCGCGCCGATAGTCGGCGGCGGCCTCTTCGAACCGGCCGAGGCCCTGCAGCGCCACGGCGCGGCCGTATCGCGTCGCCGGCTGCGCCGGATCCAAGGCCAGGGCACGCTCGATGAGATCCAGCGCCTCGGCGTAATGTCCGGTCTGATGGCCGATCGCAGCCAGCATGATCAGGCTGCCGACATGGTTCGGATCGAGGCCGAGGATCTGCCGGTAGAGTCCCTCGGCCTCTCGCAGAAGACCCGCTTCGTGCCGGCCGAACGCGACGTCGAAGACTTCGGCGATGCTGGCCAAGGAACCTCCACACGAAGTCGGGGCGAAGCGCCGCCTCGGAGCTTATGGAACAGCTTCGCGTTTCGAGCAACCGCCGGCAACGTTCCGTCCCCTTCGGCCCCCCTCGGTCGAAACGTCTCGGCCGGTTTCGTTCCGTCTTGCGTTTCGACCCGAAATTTATTCATGTGTGAGCCCCTCATGGAGTACGTCATGTCGGCTGTGATTCCCACATCCCCCGGCCTCGCCTGGGTCGTCGGTGTCGGCGCCAGCGCCGGTCTGGGTGCCGCCGTCGCCCGGCGTTTCGCGGCCGGCGGGTTGACCGTGTTCGTGACCGGTCGCACCCCGGCCCGGGTCGAGATCGTCGCCGGCGAGATCCGAGCCGCGGGATTGCGGGCCGTTGCCGCTGCCGGCGACGTGACCAGCGAAGCCGATCTGCGGGCGATCATCGCTCGGATCGAAGCGGAAGGTCCGCTGGAAGCGGCGATATTCAATGCCGGCAACAATCACCGGCAGCCGACACTCGAGATGGAAACCAGCCGCTTCGAGGCACTGTGGCGTGTCGGCTGTCTGGGCGGGTTCATTTTCGGGCGGGAGACGGCGCGGGTCATGCTGGAGCGGGGCCGGGGCACGCTGCTCTTCACCGGTGCCTCCGCGTCCTTGCGCGGCCGGCCGCACTTCGCCGGATTCGCCGCGGCCAAGGCGGGCTTGCGGGCGGTCAGCCAGAGCATGGCACGGGAATTCGGCCCGAAAGGCCTTCATGTCGCCCATGTCGTCATCGACGGTGCCATCGACGGCGAACGGATCAATACCGGCCTGCCCAACCTGTCTCGTCAGAAGGGGCCAGACGGGCTGCTCGGGCTCGACGCCATCGCCGAAGCCTACTGGTATCTGCACGGCCAACAGCGCAGCGCCTGGTCGCAGGAAATCGATCTGCGCCCCTTCAGCGAGAGTTTCTGAGCGAGGTTGCCGGATGAGCGAGGCCCCCGAACCGACTTATCGCGAGGAAGGCGGTCGCTGGCATCCCGGCCCGCACGCCGCCGGCCCGTTCGGCGGACTCCATGGCGGCGGCATTTCCGGCATTCTGATCGCCGGGCTGGAACGCAAGGCGCGCGAGGAAGGCTTCGGCGTGCCACTGAGCGCCGGCGTCCTGTTTCTGCGGCCGGCACCGATGGCGCCGCTCGAAAGCCGGATCGAGGTGATCCGGGCCGGCGGTCGGGTCGCGGTGCTGGAAAATTCGCTCACGCTCGATGACCGGCTGATCGCGCGGGCCACCGCCAGCTTCGTCGCCGCCGGCGCCGTCGTGGTCGAGAACATGCCGATCGCCGCACCCGAGCCGCGCGAACCCGAGCTGCTGCCGGTATTGCGGTTCAATGTTGGGCTGGACCACACGTCGTTCTTCGATACGCTCGATTTGCGCGACGACGGCGCCGGCACCAAATGGGGCCGTCTCATTCGCCCGATCGTGGATTTCCCGGCACCGCTGGCCGCCGTTTTCGCGATTGCCGACAACGGCCAGCCCTTTTCGATCCTGCCCCGTCGCCGCCCGCGCCTGCGCTTTCCCAATATCGACATCACGCTGCATCTGGCGCGGGCGCCGCGAGGCGAATGGGTCGGCGTCGAAGCCCGCTCGGATTGGCGGCCGGAAGGTTATGGCCTGACCGAAAGTGCCGTGCGCGACGAGACCGGCCCGCTCGGCCGATCCTGCCAGACCGTCGTGCTGGCCCTGCCGAAGTGAGAGTTCGCTGACCGGGCGCTCGACGCGATAGGGCGGCCCGGGCCGGGCAGAATTCCGACGCCGGGGCGCGAACCCTGAGCCGGTCCAAATCATTGACTTGAAAACCCGCGGCTGCGACCGCATCTCTTGGCACTCCCCGGATGAGAGTGCCAAGGCGTGCTCTCGGCGTGGGCTCCTGTCATTCGACCCGGCATTGAGGAACCCAGAAGATGCAATTCCGCCCGCTCCATGACCGCGTTGTCGTCCGCCGCCTCGATCAGGAAGAAAAATCCAAAGGCGGCATCATCATTCCCGATACCGCCAAGGAGAAGCCGCAAGAGGGCAAAGTCATCGCCGTCGGCCCCGGCATCCGCGACGACCAGGGCCGCATTCACGCGCTCGACGTCAAAGCCGGCGACACGATCCTGTTCGGCAAATGGTCCGGAACCGAGGTCAAGCTCGACGGCACCGAATACCTGGTGATGAAGGAGTCGGACATTTTCGGCATCATCGAAACCGGCAATACCCGCTGAGTCGAACCGGCCGGCGCGCTCGCGCCGGTCCCTGCTTCGACCGCGACGCGTAAGGAAACAAAGATAATGAGCGCCAAAGACGTCAGATTCGGTTCCGATTCGCGCGAGCGCATGCTGCGCGGCGTGGACATCATCGCCAATGCCGTGAAAGTGACGCTCGGCCCCAAGGGCCGCAACGTCGTGTTCGAGAAATCCTACGGCGCCCCGCGCATCACCAAGGACGGTGTCACGGTCGCCAAGGAGATCGAGCTCTCCGACAAATTCGAGAATATGGGCGCACAGATGGTGCGCGAGGTCGCGACCCGGACCAATGACCTGGCCGGCGACGGCACGACCACAGCGACCGTCCTGGCCCAGGCCCTGGTCCGCGAAGGCGTGAAGGCAGTGGCCGCCGGCCTCAACCCGATGGATCTGAAGCGCGGCATCGATCTCGCCGTCGCCGCCGTCGTGGCCGAAGTCAAGGCCCGGTCGCGCAAGGTCTCGACCAACAACGAGATCGCCCAGATCGGCACGATCTCGGCCAACGGCGAAACCGAAATCGGCGCCATGATCGCGCGCGCCATGGAAAAAGTCGGCAATGAAGGGGTCATCACGGTCGAAGAAGCCAAAGGCCTGGAGACCGAACTCGACATTGTCGAGGGCATGCAGTTCGACCGGGGCTATCTCTCGCCCTATTTCGTCACCAACGCCGAGAAGATGGTCGCCGAACTCGAGGCACCCTACATTCTCATCCACGAGAAGAAGCTGTCCTCGCTCCAGGGCATGCTGCCGGTGCTCGAAGCCGTAGCCCAGACGACGCGCCCGTTGCTGATCATCTCGGAAGATGTCGAAGGCGAAGTGCTGGCGACGCTGGTCGTCAACAAGCTGCGCGGCGGGCTCAAGGTCGCCGCGGTCAAGGCGCCGGGTTTCGGCGACCGGCGCAAGGCGATGCTCGAAGACATCGCGATCCTGACCAACGGCCAGCTGATCAGCGAGGATCTCGGCATCAAGCTCGAGAACGTGACGCTCGACATGCTGGGCACGGCCAAGAAGGCTGTCTTGACCAAAGAAGAAACGACGCTGGTCGACGGTGCCGGCGGCGCTGAAGCGATCGCCGGCCGCATCGCCCAGCTGCGCGCCCAGATCGAGGAGACCACTTCCGACTACGACAAGGAAAAGCTGCAGGAACGGCTGGCCAAACTCGCAGGCGGCATTGCCGTGATCCGGGTCGGCGGGGCGACCGAGACCGAAGTCAAGGACCGCAAGGACCGCGTCGACGACGCCGTCCACGCGACCAGGGCCGCGGTCGAGGAAGGCATCGTGCCGGGCGGCGGCGTCACCCTGCTGCACGCGATCAAGGTCCTGGATGCTCTAGAGGTCGACAACAACGATCAGCGCGTCGGGATCAATATCGTCAAGAAGGCGCTGCAATCGCCGGTCCGCCAGATCGCCGAGAATTCCGGCGTCGACGGTTCGATCGTGGTCGGCAAGCTGCTGGATTCCTCGGACCCGAACTGGGGCTTCGACGCCCAGAAGGGCGAATTCACCGATCTGATCACGGCCGGCATCATCGACCCGGCCAAGGTCGTCCGGATCGCGCTGCAGGACGCAGCCTCGATCGCAGGCCTCCTGATCACGACCGAAGCGATGATCGCCGATCGGCCTTCGGACAAATCCGCGGCACCCGGTGGTGGCGGGGGCGGGATGGGCGGCATGGGCGGCATGGGCGGGATGGATTTCTGAGGCCATCCCGGCATCGCCCATCGGTAATCCGGCATCCCCGTCTTTTAGAGGGGGGTGCCGTCTTCATGCGCGCGGCGCGGTACTGCCAGGCAGAAAGATCCCGAATTCGCCAGCCATATTGAGAAGCAATGCGACGGGCATGGTGGTCGCGTTGAAAAATGGGGAACATCCGAGCACAGCATTCATCAACCTAACATTTCATTGCCCAAGCAGATTTTCGAGCTCAGCGATAAGAACAAAAGAATTATCATAATACTGTTTCAAGATGCAACGCTACTCTTAATTTGATCGTTGTTAGCAATGAAGGCTTTGAATTTATGCCCCCAAATGTTATCGAATTTGTAAAGAAGCTCTGAGATCTCCTCGCAGTCGTAGTTTGTGCCGCGCTTGAAGTATGACTTGAGAAATGAGTTGACCTGTGGCGCAGACCTACCGCCGACGCGTTCTGTAATTAGAATCTCAACAGAGCGCTCAACGGCGCCGCAGATCATCACACAGCCAAGCTTGCAGTAATAGGCCGCGACCTCCGGATCTAAACCCTTGGCTTGCGCCGCGACAACGAGCTTCTCCACGGCACGGAACCGGTTTTCGATCGCGATCGCCACTTAGGTGCTCGCGAACGCCTCTACGGCTAAACGCTGACGCGTCCTGACCGACTCTTCCCGAGCAGTAGCGGATGTTGCCGCTTTCATAAAATCTACGTTTTGCAACAACTTCTCGTACTCTATTCCGACCTTCACTAGGTCTGGATCCTGCTTCCCAGCACGTATACGTTCCGCGATGCCGACGATCACCGCCTCAAAGACCGCCGCGTTCAACGCGCGGACTGGTCGGAATGCCGCTTTGCCCTTAGCCCGAATGATGACCTCCATCGACACTTTGAAGCGCCTTTCCAACTCCGCCAAAATAGCCGGCGGCACCTTCCCTTGCTCATCATAGGCAAAGTCATTCAAGAAGTCGCGCATCGGCGCCGAATAACTGGCGCGACCATGGATCATAGCCAGCGCCCGCAGGACTAGCTCTTGGTCTTTGAGGCGGCTATTCCTCTTTTCCCCGAATATCGCGCGCCAATTGGGATCGTCGTTCAGCACGCGCACCGCGTCAAGTATGGCACTTTCACTGATACAATTTCGGATTTCTTGTGGTGAAAGTCGGATACCGCCCGAGTTAATCCGCTCGAAAACGAAATAAAGACTCTTGAGCGTGTTTTTGGGTTCGTCCTGTTGAAAAACTGTCGCGTGCACTATGGAATCATCAAGCTTCAGTTGCTCATTCGTCGCTAGCTCTTGATAGCTCTTACCTTCCCACTCCTTTCTAACTCCGACGAGGCGGAACGCCTTCTCAAGAAAGACGCCGCTATAGAAATACTCGAGCGAACGCAGACGCTGCTGCCCATCGACAACAAGATGCTTTCCGGTATCCGCCTCCTTATACAGGAAGATTCCGGGCACCGGCAACCCCATCAGAAGAGATTCGATGAAACGTGAAGCGTGCCGTTGGGACCAGACAAAATTGCGCTGGAACTTCGGGATGAAGAAGGCCTGACCCTTCATACGTTTGACGAGCGTGTCGACCGGATAATCCGCACCGTAGCTGGTGATGCTGAAGCTGGCGGTGGTTGCTTCATCCGCGCTCTCGTCTTCCACGCCAGCCTCGAGGCCCAGTTCATACTCATCCTCGATTTCGATCGGCTGATTTTCGCGGGGCTGGCTCATGTCACGGCGTTCTCCGTGCGCCGGGTGGGGCACTGCCCAGGTAATCGTCTCGCAGCGTATCAATGCCTGTTGGCGCGGCGCCGAATGAAGCAGGATTGGCCCCCGCGGTCCAGGGGGCATTATTGGCGAAGCCGGGCGCGTGGTATCAGCATCCGCTCTGGGTCGGAAATGCTCCCCAGATCAGCACGCCAACTGTTCCGGCCGATCCTCGCAACAGTCCCATCCCCGCAAATCCGCGTGACATTCGCCGCCACCATGCTATCCCCTCATCCGGACCCAACCTCGGGGAGGACCAGATGGCGAGCCGGGACATCGAGACGATCCGTGCGCTGCTCGAAGCCGAGCAGACCCGGGGGCCGCTGAACCTGGTCGAATTGCGCAAGCTCTATGACGGCAGCACGCCGATGTATCCCGTCCCCGAAGGGATCACGATCGAGCCGGTCGATGCCGGCGGCGTGCCGGCCGAGCGGGTGAGCGGGGCCGTGGCGGTGCCGGGCCGCACGATCCTCTATCTCCATGGCGGCGGCTATGTGATCGGCTCGCCGGTCCAGTATCGCCATCTCGCGGGCGCCATCGTCGAAGCGGCGCAGGCGACGCTGGTGATGCTCGATTACCGCCTGGCGCCCGAGCACCCCTATCCGGCCGCGGTCGAAGATGCGCTCGCCGCTTATCGCCGGCTCCTCGAGCAGGGCCAGAATCCGGCGCAGCTGATCGTGGCCGGCGATTCGGCCGGCGGCGGGTTGACCGTTTCGACCCTGATTCGGGCGCGCGACGAGGGGCTGGCGCTGCCGGCCGCCGCGGTGCTGATCTCGCCTTGGACCGATCTCGCCCATACCGGCGACACGTTGAAAACATTGGCCGGGCGCGACCCTTCCTTCGACGAGGCCGTGCTCGTGGAAATGGCGGACCATTATCTGGGGGGCGTCGATCCGACCACCCCGCTGGCTTCACCGCTCTATGCCGATCTCTCGGGATTGCCGCCGCTGTTGATCCAGGTCGGGGCCGAGGAAATGCTGCTCGACGATTCGGTCCGTCTCGACCGCAGGGCGCGCGAGCACGGAGTCGAGAGCGTCCTGGAAGTGTGGGAGGAGATGGTCCATTCCTGGCATTTCTATTATCCGCAGCTGGAAGAAGGGCGCGCGGCGATCCTGCGGCTGGGCGCGTTCATCCGCGCCGCGGTCGGAAGCAGCACCGGGACCGCCTCGGCATGAGCGACGCTACCGTCGCGCGGAACGGTTTCGAACCTCCGACCATCGAAAATTGTAAATGCCGAGAGGAGGATCCCGACGGCGACTCTGCGAGCGGACAGACGTGACATTCCCGAACGGCATGCTATTTCACTCGTCAGCGACGCTGACGACGAGATCGAGGGGGCGCTCCATGGGAAGTCGAGACATCCAGGCCGTCCGCAGGATGCTGGCGGCGATCCGGACCGCCGAGCAGCCGCCGCTGGCCGAATTGCGCGCCCGCTATGACGGCATCGCCCTGATGTTCACCCTGCCCGAGGGGATCTCGGTCGAGACGATCGATGCCGGCGGGGTTCCAGCCGAGCGGCTCACCGGGCGGCGGAGCGTCCCCGGCCGCACCGTGCTCTATCTTCATGGCGGCGGCTACGCCATCGGCTCGACGGTCTCGCATCGCCATGTCGCCGGTGCCATCGTCGAAGCCGGCGAGGCCAGCCTGGTCGTGCCGAATTACCGGCTGGCCCCGGAACACCCCTACCCGGCCGCCGTCCACGACGCGCTCGCCTGCTATCACTGGCTGCTCGACCAGGGTCAGGATCCGGCGCAGCTGGTCGTGGCCGGCGATTCGGCCGGCGGCGGCCTGGCGCTCGCGACCATGATTTCGGCACGCGATCAGGGGCTGCCGCTCCCCGCCGCCGCCGTCCTGATCTCGCCCTGGGTCGATCTGGCCGGGACCGGCGAGACGCTGGCGACGCTGGAGGCGCGCGACCCGATCGTGCAGAAAGCCGGGCTCCTCGACATGGCGCGCCAGTATCTGGGCGAGCGCGATCCGCGCACGCCGCTGGCCTCGCCGCTCTATGCCGATCTCTCCGGGTTGCCGCCGCTGTTGATCCAGGTCGGATCCGAGGAGGTTCTGCTCGACGATTCGCTGCGCATCCAGCATCGGGCGCGGGAACACGGGCTCGAGACCACGCTCGAAGTGTGGGACGAGATGATCCATGTCTGGCATTTCTTCCACCCGCAGCTCGAGGAGGGGCGCGAGGCGCTCGCCCGGGTCGGCCAGTATATTCGCGATCGGGTTGCGAACGCGCCGGTCGCAGCACTCGCTTGACCGCCTCTGCCGGCCCGCTCGGGCGGTTCACCGTCCTCGATCTGACCCGGGTCCGCTCGGGCCCGACCGCGGTGCGCCAGCTGGCCGATTGGGGTGCCGCGGTCATCAAGATCGAGCCGCCTGCGGCCAAGGAGTCGGCCGAGCCGATGGGCGGCCCGCGCAGCGGATCGGATTTCCAGAATCTCCAGCGCAACCGGCGCAGCCTGACGCTCGACCTCAAGGACCCCGACGGGATTGCCGTTCTCCGCCGTCTGGTCGGCGGCGCCGATGTCCTGGTCGAAAATTTCCGGCCGGAAGTGAAATTCCGCCTCGGCATCGATTACGCGACCTTGGCTTCGCTCAATCCGCGCCTGGTCTATGCCAGTATTTCGGGCTTCGGCCAGATCGGCCCCTATCGCGATCGGCCCGGCTTCGACCAGGTGGCGCAGGGCATGGGCGGGCTGATGTCGATCACCGGCGAGCCCGGTCGCGGCCCGATGCGGGTCGGCATCCCGATCGCCGATCTCACCGCCGGGATCTTCTGCGCGCAAGGCATTCTCGTGGCCCTGCTCGAGCGCGAGGTCTCGGGCCGCGGCCAATGGGTCCAATCCTCGCTGCTCCAGGCACAGATCTTCATGCTCGATTTTCAGGCGGCGCGCTGGCTGAACGAAGGAGTGGTGCCGGGCCAGGCCGGCAACAACCACCCGACCGCAGTGCCGACCGGCGTGTTCCGGACCCGGGACGGGGCGATCAACATCGCCAGCGCCGGGGGCGCGATCTGGCGGCGACTGTGCATGGCGATCGGTGCCGAAGCGCTCGCCGCCGATCCGCGCTTCGCCACCAGTGCCGGCCGCAGCCGCCATCGCGATACGCTCAACGCACTCATCGAAGAGCATCTGGCCGGCGCCGACAGCGCCGAGTGGATCGGACGGCTGAACGAAGCCGGCGTGCCGTGCGGACCGATTCACCCGATCGACGCCGTGTTCGCGGATCCGCAGGTCCAGGCTCTGGAGGTCGTCGAGACTCTCCCGGCCGAGGGCGCCGACCAGACGCTGCACCTGCTCCGCCAGCCCATGACCCTGTCGCGCACGCCCAGTGCGATCACGCGCCGTCCGCCCGAACGGGGCGAGCACAGCGACGAGATCCTGGCCGAATTCGGCTATGGCGAGGCCGAGATAGCCGGATTGCGAGCACGGGGGGTTGTCTGAGGCGCGGCCGACCCGGTAGCGGGTTGCACTGCAGCACGATTGCGTGTATCTCTCCCGCCCGATCGGGGAGCAGTCCGCTTCCGTGGTCGTGAAGTCGTGTGCGTCGAAATCCCCGGGCGCTTTCCGCCGGTGGCCCGTGCCGGCGGTCCGGCGAGACCGGCAGGCGGGGCAAACGCCGGGGGTTGGAGATCACTCGGCCCGGTGCCGCCCCGATGACTTCGCAGGAAATGGGCATGGCGAACGAGAAGGAAGCGGTCGCGCTGAGTTCGATCCTGGCGAGCGGGTTGCTGACCGCGCTCAAGCTCACGGTCGGACTCGGCACGGGCAGCCTCGGCGTCCTGTCCGAGGCGGCGCATTCCGGGCTCGATTGCGGGGCCACGATCCTGACCTATATCGCGATCCGGATCGGCGGCAAGCCGGCCGACAGCGATCACCCTTACGGCCACGGCAAGGTCGAAAGCGTCGCCGCCCTGGCCGAAACGGCTCTCCTGTTCCTCACCAGTTTCTGGATTCTCTATGCTGCCGCCCGGCGCTTGATCTATGGCGGGGTCGAGGTCGAACCGAGCCGGGCCGCTCTCGCCGTCATGGTCTTTTCGATGGTGCTGGATTTCCTGCGCTCGCGCACCCTCTCGCGGGTCGCAGCGGCGACCGGCAGCCCGGCGCTCGCGGCCGATGCCCTGCACTTCCGCGCCGACATCTATAGTTCCGGCGTCGTCATCTTCGGGCTCGGCCTGGTCTATCTGGGCTATCCGCTGGGCGATCCGCTGGCCGCCTGCGCGGTCGCCCTCTTCGTGTTGCGCGCCGGCTATCGCCTCGGCCGGGTGACGATCGACACGCTGACCGACACGGCCCCAGAGGGCATCGACGAGATCGCGCGTGCGGCCTTGCGCGACATGCCCGATATCGCCCGGATCGAGCGCGTACGCAGCGGCCCGCGCGGCAGCGTCGTCGCCGTCGATGTCGAAATCGCCGTCGGCCGCACGCTCGCTCTCGAGACGGTGAGCGGGATCAAGCTGGAGGCGATCCGGCGGATCAAGGCGAAGCTCCCCGACGCCGAAATCGTCGTCCAGACCCGGCCGCTGGCGCTCGACGACGAGACCATCCTCGACCGTGTCCTGGTCATCGCCGCGGCCCAGCGCGTGCCCGTACACCACGTCACGGTCCAGCATGTCGATACCCAATTCTCGGTCAGCTTCGATCTGGAAGTCGATGGTGCTCAGACGATCGAGACGGCGCACCAGACGGCCTCGGCGCTGGAACGCGCGATCCGGCGCGAACTCGGCGACGACATCGAAGTCGAAAGCCATATCGAGCCGCTGCAGATCGACGCGGTCACCGCCGGCAGCCTGCCCTGGCCGGATTTCCGCCAGATCCGCGATACGATCGAAGCGCTGGCCGAGGCGACGCCGGTGCTGCTCGACGCCCACGACATCCGCGTGCGCCGTACCGCCCATGGCCTCTACATCTCGTTCCACTGCCACGTGCCCCGCGACGAGACCGTCGAGACCGTCCATTCGGCGGCGAGCATGCTGGAAAACCGGATCCGCGAGGAGATCCCGGGAACGCGGCGGATCATCGTCCATACGGAGCCGCCGGCGGCTCCGGCGTGAGCTACGGGGCCCGCCGAGCCGCGACGAAATCCGAGCAGCAGGCCCGCGCACTGAGATACCGGTCATGCCTGAGGCACAGCCCGTCTTCGGCCCGCACCGAAGCGTCGGCGGAACTCAAGCTCGAGAGGCCCGGGAGCGCCGCCTCCAGATAGGCCGGATCGTTCCGGAAATGCCGGCAGGCTCCACACCGTGCCCCGGGCTCTGCCAGCACCATCGCTAATGCGCCAGATTGGCCCAATGCGATCCGAACACATAGACCGAGAGCACGAAGCCCAGCGCCACATTGACCACGACCCCGGCGGAAAACGCCAGGAACGGCTTCGTGCCGGCCTGGGCCAAGCCGCGAAAGCGGGTGGTGAGGCCGATGCTGAGGAAGCAGAAGATGAAGGCCCAGCTGCGCAGATCCTTCAGCGGCGCCACCAGCACCGGGTTCACCAGGCTGTTGTAGTCGGCCAGACTGTAATCTCGCGCCGCCCAGCCGACGAGGGCCGAAGCGAGCAGGAAGCCGATGACGAATTTGGGAAAACGCCACCAGATCTCGGCCGCCTCCGGCTTGCGGCCGAATTCGGCCGGCTCCCACCGGGTCGTCGCGACGATGGCCAGGACGAAGGCCCAGATTCCGATCCAGACATCGCGTCCGACCACCTTCATGAGGGTGAAGGCGAAGACGGCCTGGTCGTTCGTGCCGGCAACCCCGGAGCCCTGGCCGGCGAAGCTGCCATAAGTCTGGGCCGCGGCGAATCCGGCCGCATCGGCGAACTCCGAGGTGCCGATCCAGGCCCCGCCGATTCCGGCCGGAAGTTCCAGAAACCGCGCGACGAAGGGCAGGACGAAGATCATGACGATCGCCCAGAGAATCACCACCGTGATGGCGATCGGCGCATGCTCCTTCTTGGCGCCCACGGCACCGGCGATGGCGATCGCGGCCGAGACACCGCAGACGGCCCCGCCGGCCCCCAGCACCGCCGCCAGCCGCCGGTCCAGCCCGAGGCGACGGGCAACCCAGAAGATCGCCAGAAATGTCGCGATCGAAACGATCGAAGCCTGCAGAATCGCCACCGGCCCGGCCCACAGGATGAGCGTGAAGGGCAGCGTCGCCCCGAGCAGGACGATCCCGATCTTGATGTAGAATTCGACGCGGAAGCCGGCGTCGAGCGAGCGCGGCAGCGTGAACAGATTGGAGATCAGCAAGCCCAGCACGAGCGCCACCAACGGCGGCTCCAGGTTATAGTAATTGGCCTCGCTCCATTGCCCGAGCGCGAAGATCAGGACCGACAACGCATAGAGGCCGATGAAGGACGGGATGAATTCCCGCGCCTTGTGGCCGAGTGCGGTCAGCGCCACGGTGAAGAGCGCCGACCAAGCGAGGAACTGGGCGAGATAACGGAGCCCGTTATCGGCGAAATGGCCGCCCAGCTGCGCCAGGCTCGTCCATTTCGGCGGGGTGACCGCGATCCATTTGAGGCTGGCGCCGTTGACGAACAAAATATAGCCGAGGACGACGATCCCGAAACCGAGCCAGATCGCCCACCAATCCTCTTTCAGCCACAGCTCGCGCCAGCCGATCGGCGCCGGCACACCCCGGTCGGGCGCCGCGTCCAATTCCGTCGTGCTCATGATCGCCCACTCCTCTCCCGGACCCGGTCGAGTTCGACTCCGGCGGGAGTGTCTTTTCACCGACGCTCGATGTCAATTGATTAAATAAAACAGTTTCTCCCCGTGTTTGGGCCGGTGCGGCGGCCCGCCTCACCCGGTCGGGATTCCGTGTCTCAGCCTTGGAGCGACGCACCCAGCCGATCGAGGAGAAGGCCGGTTCCCCGCTCGCGCGAGATGGTCCCGCGCTCGGGCGAGCCGGCATCTTCGTAGCCGTCGAGAAAGGCGCCCTGTTCGGTGACGACGAGCCGCGTGCCCGTCCCGACCGGAAGGAGTTCCATGGTGGCGAGCGAGACCGAGATCTTCTGATCGTCGAGCCACATCTCATAGGAATAGACGAGCCGCACATTCGGCACGACGTCGAAATAGACGGCATCGAAGGTCGAGACGGTGCCGTTGGCCCAGCGGCCCTGGAGGCGCTCGCGGCCGCCGGGGCGGACATCCATCGAACGCTCGAGGATGGTGAAGCCGTCGCCGCCGCTGAACCAGCGCGCCTTGGCCGCCTGGTCCGAAAGGGCGTGGAACACCGTCGCCGGTGCGGCGTCCCAGCGCCGCTCGATCGAGAAGATGGCGTGGACCACGGAAGGCTTCGGCGCCGCCTCGAGGCTCGCGAGCTCCCGCTCCAGCTTGTCGAGGGTGGTGCGCCAGCCTTCGGGCGCCCCGTCTATAGCGAAGCGGAAGCTCGAGTCGTGCAGTTCGTACTCCTGGCGCACGGTCATCCGGGTCCCGTCCGCGTCCGCTTCGAAGGTGACCGTGGTGCGCGAGGTGAACCTCTTCGCGCCGCCGACCGCGACGGAGGTCGTGAAGGCGAGGCGGTCATGCGGCGCGACCTCGGTGAAATGGCCGCGCTGCCAGAAATCCTGCCCCGCGGGCGAGCGCATGCACAGGTCGAAGACGCCGCCCGGCCGAAAATCGACGTCGGCATCGGGGACGCTGAAGGTTTCGGGACTGAACCACCGCTTCAGATGGTCGGCACTGCTCCAGGCGGCGAAGACCAGGTCGCGCGGGGCGGCAAACCAGCGCGAGAGCACCAGGGGTTTGGGTTCGCTGTCGAGTTCGATGTCATCATTCGGGTGCGTCATCGCCACCTCCTCGGTTTTTCAGCTCTTGCAGATAATCGCCCAGCCGATCGAGCCGGCGTTCCCATTCGGCGCGTCTGGCCTCGATCCAGGCTTCAGCCCGGCTCAGCTCCTGGGGTTGGAGGCGACAGGTCCGGACTCGCCCGATCTTCTCGGACACCACCAGCCCCGACGCTTCGAGCACCGCCAGATGCTGCAGCACCGCCGGCAGCGACATGGTGAGCGGGCGCGCCAGATCGCTGACCGAAGCCGGGCTGCGTGCCAGACGCTCGACCAGCGCCCGCCGCGTCGGATCGGCGAGCGCGTGGAAGGTCAAGTCGAGGGGGCTCGATTGGTTAAGCATATGGTTTAGTATCACGGCGAAAATAGATAAGCAAGTGGTTTAGTGTCGAGGCCGCAGGGCCGGAGGCAGGGATGCGCCGCCGAGTGGGATCGGTTACTCGTAATGCTTGAGCTCGGCCCAATTCTCCGCGAAAGGGACCTTGCGGCCGCGGCACAGCCAGAGCGTTCGGCCGCTCTCGTAGGGCATGGCATAGGCGTTGTCGATGCGCCCCACCGGTTCCGCCGAAGCGTATACCTCCAGCAACTCTTCGCGCGGTTTCTTGGTCGACAGCAGGACGACGCTGCCGTCGTGGCCCTCCGGCCCCCAGAGGAAATAGTTGTTGTGGCCGCTGATCGCCGGCGGCAGGTGCCAGGGGCCGCCGAAGACATCGATGGCACCCGCCTCGCCGTAATTGGAGGCGAAGAACACGGCACGCGCCTGATCTTCCGGGTCTAGCGCCTGGTAGGCCTGGCCCACACCGGCAGCCATTTCGCGCCACCCGAACATATCGGCGTAATTTTGCGGCAAGACCCCGAGCGGGAAGTTCTCGCCACTCTCGGGCTCGAGGCCGACGGCACGCTGATAGGCGATGAAGCGGTCGACCGGCAGCACCGGCAAGACGAAGGGCATGGTTGCGGCCCCAAACAGCACGGTCACGGCGGCGATCGCTCCGCGCGCGCTCGCCTGCCGGACCGACGCCTCGATCGCCACGGCGCCGCCGGCGAGGAGGATCGGATAGATCCCCCCGGCGTAGTAAGGCTTGCCGTGGACGAACAGCATCGTCGCCATCAGCACGACCCAGGCAATGGCGATCCAGCGCGAAGCTCTGAACCGAGGCCAAAAGGCGAAGCTGCCGAGACCCGCGAGCCAGATCGGTGCCGTCAGCGGGCCGAAGATCAGGACCTGCTGCAGGAAATAGGCGAGCGGGCCATAGGCCGTGTTCTTGCCGTTGGCCGCGGCCGCACCCAGCTCCAGAAACGGCCAGCCTTGGGAATTTTGCCAGAGCAGATTGGGCAGAGCGATCAACAGGGCCAGGATTCCGGCGAGCCAAGGCGCCGGACGTGCTAGAACCCGGCGCTCCGGCGTCAGGATGAGGCCCACCGCCGCCGCCGCCAGGAAGAAGACGATCATGTATTTGTCGAGGAGCGCCAAGCCGGCAACGGCACCGAGTGCATACCAAGCGGCCGGACGCTGGTACTCGATGGCCGAGATCAAGAGCAGCGCGGCGGCGAGCCAGGCCAGCGGCTGCAGGCTGTCGGTCGTCAACAGCAGCCCGACGGCGGCGAAGAACGGGACGGCGAGCACGGCGAGCGCCGCCAGCCAGCGCGCGAACAACCCGCCGCCGAGCCGGCGGGCGGCCTCGGCACTCAGCGCCACCAAACCCGTCGCGGCCAGCGCCGGCACCAGCCTCAACCCGAGCAGGCTGTCGCCGAAGACTGCCCGCTCGAGTCGGGCAATCACCGCCACCATCGGCGGTTGATCGACATAGCCCCAGGCGAGGTGCTGGCCGCAGACGATGAAATAGAGCTCGTCGCGAAAATAATCGTAGCCGCCATTGGCCCAGAGATGCAGCGCCAGCGTCGCCGCACCGAGAATCAGCCCAGGATGAGCCGCGAACAGGGATGGCAGGCGTCGCATCCGGGCGTTCTAGCGCGTGTGGCACCGAAGCTCAACCCCCGCGAGGTCGCGTCCGATGCGCGGGGAAGCGGGCCGTCACGCGCGTGCCGCGGCCGAGTTCGCTCGTGATCTCCAGGTCGGCGTCGTGCAGATCGAGCAATTGCCGGGTCAGCGGCAGGCCGAGCCCGGCGCCCTCGTATTTCCGGTTGAGCTGACTGTCGACCTGGCCGAAGGGCGTGAGGGCGATCTCGATATGGGCCTCGCTCATCCCGATGCCGGTGTCCACGACCGTGATCGCCAGCGCTCCATCCGGTTCGATCGAGAGCGAGAGCGTCACCCTGCCGCCGGGCAGCGTGAATTTGACCGCGTTCGAGACCAGGTTGATCAGTATCTGGCGCAACCGCCGCTCATCGGCCCAGAGCCAAGGTCCACCGCCCGCGGCCTCGATCTCGAGAACGACCCCGCCCTGCAGTGCGCTCGGACGGACCATGCCGACGCTGCTCTTGATCACGCTCAACGGGTCGCAAATCTCCTCGTTGAGCGACAGATATCCCGCCTCAGCCCGCGAAATGTCGAGGATATCGGTGACCAGCTGAAGCAGATGCAGGCCGCTGCTGTTGATGTCGCCGGCATATTCCCGATACACCTCCGTGCCGATCGGGCCCAGCATCCCGTCGCGGATGATCTCGGAAAAGCCGATGATGGCGTTCAGCGGCGTGCGCAATTCGTGGCTCATATTGGCCAGGAATTCCGACTTCGAGCGGCTCGCGGCTTCCGCAAAGTCGCGGGCTTGCGCATAATCTTGGTTGCGCAATTCGAGGCGTACGGTCAATTGCGTCAGGGATTCGTTGGCCTCGGCCAGACGGGCCTCGCTGCGCCGCAGAGTCTCGATCAGCCGGACGGCGTGCATGTTCCACAATCCCAGCCCGATGCCGGCGGCGGCCAGCGACTGGAGCAGGATGGCGCCGTGCTGGGCGGGGCTGACGACCATGAAACTCGCGGTGGCCGGCTGGTACAACACCCAGAAGCAGCGTCCGATCATCGCCGCCCAGAGCACCACGAGCGAGAGGATCACCATCGCGTTGGCCGCGAGTCGCGGTCGCCAGTCGATCCCGAGGAACTGGGAGAAGTGCAGAGTCAGGAATACCAGCTGGACGAGGGCGACGATCAGCGTGCGGGCGTTGATGTCGGCAACGGCATAAGTATAATAGGCGAGAGCCACGGTCGAGGCGACGAAGATCCCCAGCGCGGGCCAGACCGGGGGCCGGCGCCCGAAATAAGCGGCGGTGCCCAGGTAGAGCAGGATGTCACCGAGCGTCAGTGCGGCGTTGCCGGCCACGATCGACGCGAAATCGGGAATGATCCCGCGGAAGGCGACCAGGATCTGGGCCAGCGCAATCGCGGCAAAGCCGCCGCTCCACGCCGTCAGATAGCCGTGACGGTCGCGCCGCCAGAGCATCAGGATGGCGAGGGCGAAGATGGCACCGATCAGACCGGAGAACAGAAACGTGCTGCGCACTTCGAGTGGGAGCATGGCGTTTCAAGGATCTCCGGTATCTGAGGGCCGGACGGGCCCTCGGCCGGAGACTGGGGTCGATCCGGTAAATTGCCTGTAAACTAAGATGCGCGGGCCGGTCCGGGCGTGACATCCTTGACGCGGCTTTGTGCAGGATCCCATTTTCCGATCCCGTTCGGCCGCAAAATGCTCTAAGGACTGCGTCGACGTTTTCCTCGACCGGGTCGATCATGAAAACCGCACTGCGCATTCGCCGCTCCGAGAATTTCGCCGATTGGTACCAAGAAGTCATTCGCGAAGCCGATCTGGCCGAGCATTCAGGCGTGCGCGGCTGCATGGTCATCAAGCCCTGGGGCTGGGCGATCTGGGAATTGCTGCAGGCGCGGATGGACCGGCTGATCAAGGCCACCGGTCATGAGAATTGTTATTTCCCGCTGTTCATCCCCTTGGAACTCCTGGAGAAAGAGGCGAGCCATGTCGAGGGCTTCGCCAAGGAGATGGCCGTCGTCACCCATCATCGCCTGATCATGAAGGACGGCAGGATGGTGCCCGACGGGGCGCTCGAATCGCCGCTGATCGTCCGCCCGACCTCGGAGACGATCATCGGCGAGGCGATGGCCCGCTGGATCAAGAGCTATCGCGACTTGCCGATGAAGCTCAATCAATGGGCCAATGTCGTGCGCTGGGAGATGCGCCCGCGCCTGTTCCTGCGGACGACCGAATTCCTTTGGCAGGAAGGCCACACTGCCCATGCCGGGCGCGAGGAGGCGCTGGAAGAGACGCTCACCATGCTGGGCGTCTATCGCCGGGTGGTCGAAGGCGACATGCGCATCCCCGTGATCCCGGGGTCGAAGACTCCCCGCGAGCGTTTTCCCGGTGCCGACGAGACTCACACCATCGAGGCGATGATGCAGGATGGCCGGGCGCTCCAGGCCGGGACCTCGCATTTCCTCGGCCAGAATTTCGCCCGCGCCGCCGGCATCCAGTTCCAGGACAAGGACGGAACGCTCCGTCACGTCTTCACCACCTCCTGGGGCAGCTCGACCCGGCTCATCGGCGCCTTGATCATGACTCATTCCGACGATGACGGGCTCCGCCTGCCGCCGCGCATGGCGCCTGCCCAAGTCGTGATCGTGCCTATTTTACGCGACGAGGCCGGCCGCGAGGCCGTGATCGCCGCCGCCACGGCGCTCGCCGAACGCATCGGCGCCCAGTGCTTCGACGGCGAACCGGTCCGCGTCCGGCTCGATCTCAAGGATGACAGTGCGGCCACCAAGCGCTGGGGCTGGATCAAGAAGGGCGTGCCGCTGATCCTGGAACTGGGCCCGCGCGACCTCGCCAACGAGAGCGTGGCATTGACCCGGCGCGATGCGATCGGCGAGAAGCAGCGAATCCTGCCCATGGCCGAATTCGTGAGCGAGGTGGCGACCCTGCTGGCCGCCGTCGATCAGGCGCTCTACCAGCAGGCGCTGGATTATCGCCGTGCCAATCAGGTCGAGGGGATCGCCGACTTCGCCGACCTCACCCGGCATTTCGCCCGCGAATCCGGCACCGGCTTCGTGCTGGGCAAATGGTCGGGCGATCCCGATATCGAGGAGAAGCTGGCCCCGCTCGGCGTCACCATCCGCTGCCTGCCGCACGAGCAATCGGGCAGCGAAGGCAAGTGCCTGATCACCGGCGTGCCGGCCACGATCGACGCGGTTTACGCCAAGGCCTATTGAGCAGAGCCGGGTCTGGAGACGGCGAGGTCCGCGGGTGCCGGCTCAGACGCCGCCGAATTCGCAAGCGACCTCGTCGGCTGGCGCGGCGTTGCGCGGCGGCGGCGGCAGATCGTCCACATGGTCGAGAAATGCCAGTACCAGCGGCGACGAGGCGCCGTGCCGGGTGATCAATTCGATATCCGTCGAGAACGCGAAGATCTCCGGCAGGATCGCCCGGAACTTCCCCAGCCGCCAGATCGAGCGGACATAATGGTCGGGGAGCGTGCCGATGAAGCAGCCGGTGCTGATCAGGGTCGCGACGGCTTCCATGCTGTCGGCCGACGCCGTCTTGTGCAGCAGGCCGCCCGATCTGAACCGATCGAACTCATCCATGAAGGAATAGCCGGCGTAGTCGAATTCCGCTAAATCCTCGAGCCGGACGCTGTTCGTGCGGTAGAAGAGCGGATGCTCCTCCGAACAGTAGAGACTGCAGGTTTCCTTATAGAGAAACTTATATTCCAATTGATTGATATGGCGCCGGCCGAGGACGATGCCGGCATGGAGGGTCCCGTCGAGGACGGATTGCTCGATGATGTTCGACGTCGCGGTCGAGATGTTGAACTCGACATAGCGATGGCGCTTCTTGTAACTCTTGACGATGGCCGGGATCGGCAAGTTCTCGTCGGAAATCAGCGTATCGATGATGCCGAGCTCGAGGGCTCCGGTCAGTTCGAAATGGATGCTGCGAATATCGGATTCGAAACGCTGAAGATCGGCCAGCAGCTGGAGGCTGGAAGAATAGACCTGCCTTCCCTGGTCGGTCAGCGAAAATCCCACCCGCCCGCGCCGGCACAGCCGCACGCCCAGCCGAGTTTCCAGGTCTTTGATGTAGCGGCTGATCGACGGCAGACCCAGCTGCAATTCCGATTCCGCCGCCGCGAAGCCGCCGCACCGGGTCACGGCGCAGAAGACGCGGAGCAGCCTGATATCGCCATCGCCGATCTTGCCGTTGAAGCTTCGCGATTGCAGTCTCATTGTTTCGATCCCCGGCAATCATCTTTGCACAGCTTGCTATTCTTGCTGCGGCGGTTGACGGATATCCTCCGGACGAAAGTCGATCGAACTGGCGAAGCCGGACCGAGATCGAGCAAAACCCGTGCCAAGCCCGTCCGGCCCGTCGACCGGAAGGTGCTCGCGCAGAGGAAAAGGAGCTGAGTTGAAATGTCGGAACCGAAGAATGCCAAGCGGCCGCTGATCGTCGGCAAGCCGGCGCTGATCATGGTGGATTTTCAGCGCGGCGGCGACTATGTCCCGGGTCGGGAAGGCGGCATCCCGCATATGGACGGGAGCGACGAACGGCGCCGGCGCGCCCGCGGTCTGGTCGCGGCAGCGCGGGCGGCCGGGGTTCCGGTGGTGTTCATTCAAGAAGTCCATCGGCCGGATCTGGTCGATTTCGGCCGTGAGCTCGACGGCGCCGAAGACGTCCATTGCGTCGAAGGCCTGCGTTCGACCGAGATCGCCGCCGAAGAAGTCGATTTCCGTCCGGGCGATTATTTCGTCCCGAAGCGCCGATATTCCGCCTTCTACGGCACCGACCTGGAGATCTTGCTGAAGGGGTTGAAGGCCCAGACGCTGATCCTGACCGGCGGCCTCACCGATGTCTGCGTCCATTACACGTTCGTCGACGGCCATCAGGGCGATTATTACTGCCGGGTCGTCGAAGATTGCGTCGGCGGGTCGAGCCAGGCCGCCCATGACGCGGCGCTGAACGCGATGGAATATCTGCAGGCCGGCGCCCGCCGGACGAGCAGCGAAATCCTGGCCGCGTTCGAGGCACTGAAACCGTCGCTCGCCGCCTGACGAAGTGCTGGCCGGCGCTATGAGCCGGTCGGGTAGATGATGAAGTCGCCGTGAATGTCGCGTTTGGGCGTGTCGCCCATCCGGTGCAACGCCGCCTGGAGTTCGAGCAGCCGGGCGTAAGGTAGTTCCAGCACATGCTCGTCCGGATGGGCGGGCGCATGCATGGGATAGTCCTCGCCCGGCTTGGTCGTCATTTCGATGTGGGCCCCCATCAGCCATGAGACATGGCGGGATTTGGTGAAGGCGACGGCCCGATCGATGCTGCGGCGATAGAGGTCGAGATTCCCGCGCGGAAAATAGAGCCGGCCCGGATAGAGTTCATCGCCGGTCAGCAGAAAATGCGTGCGCGGATCGAAGATCATGAGATGCGCCGGCTCGTGCCCCGGCGTCGGAATGATCGCGAGGATCCGGCCGCCCAGATCGAAATGGGCGATGTCGTCGGGCCAATGTTCGATCTTGAAAAAGGCGGCGACCTGCTCCGGGCTGTGGCCGACGAGAGTGACATCCGGCCGTCCGACAAATTCGCCGTCGCCGGCGACGTGATCGCCGTGGGCATGGGAATGGGCGACGATGAGCGGGATCGATGCGCGGTGCTTCTCCGCCAGCCATTGGTGGACCAGCCCGTCGATGGTCGGTTCGATCTGGAGGCCACCGGCGCCAGTATCGACGAGCAGGGCCCGATCCTTGCCGAAGAGAAGATACAGAAACGGCCCCTCGAAATTCGTCTCGATCGATTGGCGCAGGATGAAGGTATCACCATCCCAGCGCTGGACCTGGAGCACGGGTTCCGGCCCGTTGGTCGCCGCGATCCAACGTTCGGGGAAGGGCTTCCGGGCGGCCGGTTCGGCCCTGCCTTGGCCGATCGCCAAGACCAGCAGCAGCAACGCCGATACCACCCGCGCGCCACGCCCCGACCAGGGCGATAGAAACATCCTCGCAATCATCCGCATCCTCCACCTGCTCCGACTTATGACGACAAACCGGGTCGCCTGCCCGCTGCCCGTCTGCTAAAAGCGCGCATCGACCGCCACGCCGATGATCAACGGCGTCGGCGTATAGCCTTCGGGAGCGAAATTATCCTCCGGTCGCTGGATGATCTTGTCGGCGTCCAGCAGATTCTTGGCGAAGAGCGAGACTTCGTAGGCGTCGAAATCGGCACCGATGCTCGCCCCCAGCAGATCGTAGGTCGGACGCTGATAGTCCGGATTGGTCCGCACGAAGGTGCCGTGGCTGTCGCCGATGAATTGCCAGTTGGTCCGCACGAAGCCGATCGCCCCGTCGCTCAGATCCCGCTGATATTGGAGGGTGAAATTGGCCGACCATTTGGGCGAACCGGGCACGACATCGCCTTTGGCGACCCCTAGGCCTGGGACGCTCTGAGTGAAGGTATCGTTGTTGTAGACTCCGGAAGCGCCCAGCTGCAGGCCGGGACCCAATTTCTGGACGATCTCGGTCTCCATCCCGTAGCTCTCGGCCGAGCCGACATTGTCGACGAAATCGAAGCCGCAGGTCTTGAGCGGAACGTCGATTTGAATCTGATTCCATTCGATGTCGTAGACGCTGGTATTGACCGAGAGGGTATTGTCGAGGAACCGCGCCTTGGCGCCCAATTCATAATTCCACAGCTTGTCCGGAGCGTAGGTCGGCGGTGCCGCGGTCAGGCCGAAGGCGGAGAGATCGACCGCGCATTGCAGCGCCGGGACCGAGGCGTTGATCCCGCCCAGCCGAAACCCCTTGCCCGCAGTCGCGTAAGCGGTCACGTCCGGATCGACATCCCAGGTGAGCGAGAATTTCGGGGTCGCCGCGTAGGATTTGGCATTGCCATTGTCGATCGGCGCCGAAGAGAAGAAACCCGTGAAGATGTCGGTCTCCGAAACCCTTCCATAGAGGTAGCGCAAGCCCCCGGTCAGTTTCACCTGCGGCAGCGGATAATAGGAGATCTCGCCGAAACTGGCATATTCCCGGTCGTCGAGATGGTTGGTGAAGGCGAAGAACTGATTGTCAGCGGGGATCGTCGTCCCCAGGATCGGCTCCTCGGCGCCGTAGGTCGAGATGAAGACCTGGTTGAAATTGGTGATGAATTGCTGCGAGGTCCCGAGATTCTGCGAATCGGCGAAATAGAGCCCGGCAATCCAGGTGATCGGCAAGGTGCCGGTCGGATCGTACGGCTTGGAGACGAGACGAAGCTCCTCGGCCGCCTCTCTGGTATTGAGGGTATTGTAGACGGGTCCGGGCAGGCCTGAGATGACGTTGCCGTCGAGTTGGCCGTTGAGACCGGGGGTCGCCGGCGTCGGCGGCGCCCCGCCATTCAGCGAGGTGCCGAGGAACTCGCTATTGAAGAAGGTTCCGTCGGTCTCGCGCAGAAAGCGCCGCCAGGTATAGCTCGAGACCGAGGTGAGGTCGGCCCAGTCGAAATCGTAATTGACCTTGACGCTCGACACCGACAGTGAATCGGTGCCGCCCTCGGGTACCAGCTTGGCGATGGTGTAATCCGGCGTGGCCAGATCGACCAGGCCGGTATCGCCCAGTTTGGTCCGCTGGTCGAAGCTCGCCGTCGTGATCGTCAGCTTCGGCGTCGCCTTGAAGAGCAGCGCCGCCTTGGCGACGTAGGACTGATCGTCGTTGATCCCAGTCTGATTGATGACCCCGTCGACATTGGCGTGATCGACGAAGCCGCTGTCGCCCACGGTCTCGAGGCCGAGGCGGAGGCCGAGTTGGTCGGCTACGATCGGAATGTTGACCACACCGCGCTCGACGTAATTCACCCCGCCATGTTCGGTCCCGGAAAGCTCCGAATGCAGCGTCTCCTCCCAACCGTCGAGATCGACTGGATTGCTGACCAGGCGAATGGTCCCGCCCATGGCACTGGAGCCGTAGAGCGTGCCTTGAGGCCCGCGCAGCACTTCGGTCTGGCCCAGATCGAACAGCAGCGGCTCGGGCTGGCCGGAGTAGAAGGAATTGTTGCGGATCGTGATCGGCGCGTCGTCGAGATAGATCGAGACGGTCGAGGTGCCGACCGTCGAACTGATGCCGCGGATTTCCAGATTGCTCAAGCCCGGCCCGCCCGAATTGGTGAAGGACAAGTCGGGCACGACCCGGGCGAGATCGGCATAATCGTCGATATGCTGCTCTTCGATCTGGGTTCCGCTCAAAACCGAGATGCTCTGGGGCACTTCGCGCAAATTCTCCGTGCGCTTTTGTGCGGTGACGATGATTTCCTCGATTCCGGGTGCTTCGGCCGTCGTCACCGGCGGGTCGGCTCGCCCCGTCCCGGACCAGAAACCGGCGGCGGCGCACAACAGACAAGCGGGCATGCCCCAGCGGGTCGCCATCATCATCGGATTCCTCTTACGGGTCAAAGCTGCGGACCCTACCCAGCAAGCGGCGCCTGTTGCATGACGGTGTTGGAAACTTGAGTTGCGCTGCGGCGAAACTATGGGTGCCGGCTGCTCAATGGGTCTTGATCGCGATCTGGCCCGGGTGCGGCGGCGGATGGCGGAGCTGGCGCTCGCGATGGGCGATATAGAGGGTCGAGCCGATGATGACGGCACTGCCGATCAGCGTGAAGCGCGTCGGCAGCTCGCCGAACACCAGATACCCGAAGAGAATGGCGAAGAGCAGGCGCAGATAATCGACCGGGGCCACTGCCGTCGCTTCGCCTTCGAAATAGGCCTGGGTGATCAGGATCTGCCCGGCACCGCCGGCGAGCCCGACCAGGAGGAACAGGAACAGATCGAAAGCGCCGGGGCTCCGCCAGACGAACCAGCTGGGAACGGCCGAACAGATCGTCGCGATCAGCGAGAGATAGAACACGATGGTGACCGAAGGTTCGGTGCCGCTGAGACGTTTCACCAGAGTGATGGCGATCGAGGCGATGAAGGCGCTGGCCAGCGCGAGCAACTCGGGCGGACTGACCACGCCGTCGAACGGGCGGACGATGATCACCACGCCGGCGAACCCGACCAGAGTCGCAGTCCAGCGCCGCCAGCGCACCTGTTCGCCCAGGAACAGCACGGCCATGACGATCATATAGAGCGGTGTCGTGAAGCTGATCGCCGTCGAGGTCGCCAGCGGCAGCCGGGCCACCGCGTAGAAACCGAGGAACATGCCGGTCACACCGACCAGCCCGCGCAGGAGATGCTGGAGCGGCCGCGCCGTTCGAAACGCCCGCAAGCCGCCGGCGAGGAAGATCGGCAGCAGCGGAATCATCCCGAAGCTCGACCGGAAGAACGCCACTTGGATCGGGTTGTAGCGCTGGCCCAGATCCTTGGCCAGGAGACCCATGAACGAGAAGGTGAGCGCCGCGCCCACCGCCCAGCAGAGCGCACGCAAACCCGGCGTCAGCCGATACCATTGGCGCCGTTCGAAGCGCAGGAACAGCCGCGGCCGGCGATAGATCGCACGGCCAACACCGGTATGGCGCCGCTGCGCGCTCGGGCGCCGGTTCGGAGAAGTGGGAGGCGGCATTCTGCGCGGCTACGCCTGGTCGATGGGGGCGCGATCGGCCGACAGGTTCGATGGGATGTCGGAAACCTCATCGAGGATATCGGCTATGATCGGCTCCGGGCCTGGTACGTAGCCGATCCAATAGCGATGGATTTTGATCCGGCGGAGACCGTGACACGCGAGTGCCGGGTACGGTCTCGGGTGCGAGAACGAGTTCGAAGGATCGGCCCCGATCGTCTCGACGGCCTTCTCATCGGCTTCGACCAATTTTCGGGTAGCTAGAGGGCGCGCGGGCCGCGGGGATGCCGGGCTGAGGTAGCGCTCGATCATTCCCAGATACTGGGATCGCGCCGTAGCGGTAATCCGGACCGGCAAGGGTCAAAAGGACGACCGGACCCGCCGGCCGGCTCGAGAGGCCTGAACCCGCGTTTCGTCCGAGGACCTGGCGTGGTACGCGCCCAGCATTCGACGCGCCTCCGCTTGAACGGCGAGCGCGTCCAGGACACGCCCTTCGGTGATATCACCGAGGCTGGCATCGAGCGAGCGGGTCACGTGCGCCGGGGCGGGTGGAGTGGTGTGGTGGTCCAAGCGTGCCGATCCTCTTCACCCTCACATATGGCCTCTTCGCGTGATCGCGTCCAGATCGTTCAGGAGGGAGATCCCCGGCGCCAGGCGCAGAGCCGGCCCCGGAAGGTCGGCGCGGTCCGCCGCTCGGGCCGTAGAGCCGCCTGGAGGCCCGCCGGCTCTACGGCCCGATCGGCAGCGTTTCTCCGCAGCGCCCGTCAGGCGGCCCGCAGCGTCCGGGACACGTGGAAGCTGGCTTCGGTTCGGGCCATGACGTCGGCGATGCTGACTTCGGGCGCGAGCTCGACCAGTTCCATGCCCTGCGCGCCGATGGTGAAGACGGCATATTCGGTGATCACCAGGTCGACGACGCCGGCTCCGGTCAACGGCAGGGTACAGCGGTGCAGCAGCTTCTTCTCGCCGTCCTTGGCCGTGTGCTCCATGATCACGACCACGCGCTTCACGCCTGCTACCAGATCCATGGCACCGCCCATGCCCTTGACCATCTTGCCGGGGATCATCCAATTGGCGAGGTCGCCGTTCTCGGCCACCTGCATGGCGCCCAATATGGCAATGTCGATATGGCCGCCGCGGATCATGCCGAAACTGTCGGCGCTGCTGAAGAAGCTGGTGGTCGGGATTTCGGTGACGGTCTGCTTGCCGGCATTGATCAGATCGGGATCCTCTTCGCCCTCGTAGGGGAAGGGGCCGAAGCCGAGCATGCCGTTCTCGCTCTGAAGCTGGACGGCGACGCCTTCGGGAATGAAATTCGACACCAGCGTCGGAATGCCGATGCCGAGATTGACATAGAAGCCGTCCTTCAGCTCCTCGGCCGCGCGGGCGGCCATCTGGTCGCGAGTCCAGGGCATTACACGTCTCCTCGAGCTGCCGGCCGCGGCCGGGTCGTCACTTTTTCGATCCGCTTCACGGCATCCGGCATATGCACGATACGCTGGACGAAGACGCCCGGGGTGTGGATCTGGTCGGGTTCGATGTCGCCGGGCTCGACCAGATGCTCGACCTCGACGACCGTGACCTTGCCGGCGGTCGCCATCATCGGGTTGAAATTGCGCGCGGTCTTGCGATAGACGAGATTGCCCTCGGTATCGGCCTTCCAGGCGTGGATGATCGAGAGATCGGCCAGGAGCCCGCGCTCCATGATGTAGCGCTGGCCGTCGAAAACGCGCTCTTCCTTGCCTTCGGCGACCAGCGTGCCGACGCCGGTCTTGGTGAAGAAGGCCGGGATACCGGCGCCGCCGGCGCGGATCCGCTCGGCCATCGTGCCTTGCGGGTTGAACTCGAGTTCCAGCTCGCCGGCCAGATATTGCTTTTCGAACAGCTTGTTCTCGCCGACATAGGAGCTGATCATCTTGCGGATCTGCCGGGTTTCGAGCAGCAAGCCCAGCCCGTCGCCGTCGATGCCGGCATTGTTCGAGATCACGGTCAGCCCCTTGACGCCCGAAGCGCGGATCGACTTGATCAGGGTATTGGGCGTCCCGCACAAGCCGAACCCGCCCGACATGATCGTGATGTCGTCGCGCAACAGTCCGGCCAGGGCGGCCTCGGGCGTGTCATAGACCTTCTTCATCGGGCACCTCGCTCTCGGGCGGGCAGGGGGTCTCGCCGCGGTTGATACTGCGCCGCGAGAGGGGTGTCAATCAAGCGGGGCGGCACGGGAACGGGATGGCGGGACCGGCGGCGGCGCTTCTCGATCACACGAGGCTCGGGATTTCTGCGGCGACAAGCGCGGCCCACGCGACCCGTCCGGGCCTTTCGCGCCTCGGTGAGCGAGGGCGGCCCCGACGCCACAGAACGCTCAGACCGTGGTCGATCCGCTAATTCTCCGATACTATGCTTCCCATCATGAACGTCGTTTTGCGCAAACCGATGACCCTTCTCGAATTTCTCGAATGGGAAGATCGGCGAGACCGGATCGTCAAGCTGCGCGAGTACCGGGCGACTGAGTCGATTCGGCAGTCTGTCATCCTGGAGCAGACCAGCATTGCCGCGACATTGTTCACGCGCGAGGGCGAGTTCCGGAACGCCACGGTCGTCACCGAGGGCGATACGCTCTCGATGCCCGAGATCGGCGTCGAACTGGCACTCGCGGAGATCTACGGCGACGTGACGCTCCCGATGCCGGACGACCGCGAAGACGGGGGCGCGGAAGGCGAGTAGCAGAAGCCATGTTCGACTATCAGCCCATTTTGACCGGTTCGCTCGTCGACATGCGCCCGGTCACCGCCGCGGATTGGGAGGCACTCTACGCCATCGGGTCCGATCCGAAAGTGTGGGAACTCCATCCCCATGCCGACCGCTATATCGAGGCGAATTTCCGTGCCTATTTCGCCGACGGACTCGCGTCGGGCGGAGCACTGGTCGCCCTCTGCCGCGCTACCGGCGCCGTGGCCGGCTGGTCGCGCTATTCGGCCGAGTTCGCCGAACCCGACGAAATCGAGATCGGCTGGACGTTTCTCGGGCGCCAATATTGGGGCGGTTCCTATAACCGGGACATGAAGACGATCATGCTGGCCCATGCGTTCCGCTTCGTTCCGCAAGTCATATTGCGCATCGGCGAACACAATCTGCGATCGCGCCGCGCAGCCGAAAAGATCGGTGCCAAGCTGATCGATCGGGCGCCGCCGGCCGGTGCTGTCGCGTCGATGGCGGGGGGCGTGGTGTACTACGCGATTGCGCGAGGGGATTTTCTCGGTCGGTGACGGAGCTCGAGGGGGCCGCATGTGCAACGATGGCAATTCGGGACGGGCTTTTATTCGCTCAGGCAGGGCCGATCTACGGACCCCGCGATACAGGCTTCATCCGCGCGCAATCGGCCCCCGTCAGAGGCTGGGCGTCGGAAACGGCCAAGGCAGCGGCATGAATCTCGTAATCCGTCATCGCCCGCATGGCTCTGTCGGGGGACGACCGCTCGCGGCCACTGCCGAGCACATCGGCGACTGTGCCGTCAGGTCGCATTTTCACGGTGGTAACGGTGCTGGATCACCGCGAAGACGAGAGTTTGGAGGAGCGATCGGGAGTCCATAGATGATGAAGCACCGCATGATGTCGGCTTGGTCCGGCCAAGATCGGAATATGCTCGAGGTAACGCCCATCGGTGCGACAGGTGTCGAAGAACGGAACCAGCTGGTGCACGCCATGATGACCTGTTACGACAAATCCACCGATTGCCTCTACGTCCAGATTCGCACGCTGCCTTCCACCTGCACGATCCAAATCGCCGAGAATCTCTGGGTCGATTATGGCAAAGATTGCAAACCGACCGGCTACGGCATTCAGAACGCATCGACCAAGGCCGAATACATCGGCCACCTCATCCTCGGCGTTGGTGCCGACCGGGAACTCACTTTGGAGGATATTGCACAGATGCTGAGGAACCGGGCCGGGGATCGGTGACAGCTGTAATTCGGATTGGGAGAATGACCGGACCTTGGCCATGGCCGACCACGACGCGCTGTACCATCGCCTGTTCTCATACCCGGTGATGGTGGAACAGCTCCTGAGAGAGTTTGTCCCGGAAGCGATGGCGGCCGGCCTCCTGTTCGACCGCATGGAGCGGGTCAACGCCAAGGCTCACGCTGAAGACTTGGACGGCGAGACTCATCGTCGCGAGGGGGATGTGATCTGGCGCGTGCCGATCATCGGCGGTCTCGACCTCTACGTTTACGTGTTGCTGGAGTTCCAGTCGCGGACCGACTGGTGGATGGCGGTTCGAACGCAAATTTATCAGGGTCTGCTCTGGCAGCAGGTCATCGCCGAGCGGAAACTGAAGTCGGGAGATACCCTGCCTCCGGTTCTGATGCTCGTGCTGTATAATGGCGAGACCCGCTGGACCGCACCGGCAGAGTCGGCCGCTCTGATCACTTTGCCCCAGGATTCTTCGCTCTGGCCTTGGCAGCCGCAGATTCGCTATCATCTCCTCGATATGGGTGAGCAGGCGGCCAACCTGCCGGCCGACCGGGACAACGTGGCGGCGCTCTTGTTCCGGCTCGAACAGCGGCATCCGCCCGAGGCGCTCGGGACTTTGATCGGCGAGGTGATCGGATGGTTTCGGCGCCATCCCGGTCATGAGCCGCTTCGGCGCCTGTTCGGCGAGTTGGTGAGCCAGGCAATTGCCGGTCTCGGCGCCTCGGTTCCGAACACTGGGGAGCTGACGGAAATGCAGACGGTGATGTCGACATTGGGGGAAGTCTGGAAGCGGCAATATCTGGCGGAAGGCGAAGCCAAGGGCGAGGCGAAGGGCGAGGCGAAGGGCGAGGCGAAGATGCTCATCCGTCTCGCCGAGCAGCGCTTCGGCCCGCTGCCCCGAGAGATTCGAACGCGGATCGAGACCGCCGACGCCGCCTCGATCGAGCACTGGGGCGACCGGCTGCTGGGCGCTACCAGCCTCGAGACGCTGTTCGGTTCGGCGGACTGAGGTCGAGTTCGGTGCAGCGTCACCTTTGCCCCAGGCTGAGGTCGCCGCGATGAGCCACCAGAAATGTGGCTTGCCTGGCAACTGACCAAGTGCGTGCGATAAGGTCGGCTATGGCAACCACGAATAGGCGCTCGACCTCGAGAGCGAACGACACTCCGCCGCAACTGTTTTCTAGTTGCAAGGCTTGAAAAAGCGTGGCTTATGGCACAGCTATCTAAGCTGGTGGCAGCTTTCAAGGCGTGTCGCGGCCCCTTTCCGTGGTCGGATTTCGAGCGCATGATCAGGCTCATGGGGTTCGAGGAGGTCTCAACGGGCGCGACCGCTGGCTCGCGGCGAAGGTTCATTCATCGGGAGAACAGGCATAAGATCATCTGCCATGAACCCCATGATGGGCAAATGGGACCAAAATTCGTGAGGGACGAACGGAAGAAGCTGGAGGAGGCTGGCTTGTTATGAGCGTTCTTCGACCATACAAGGGATACCAGGGATCTGTCGAATATGACGACGGAATCTTGTATATCCGCCTCTTGCACATAGAAGATTCGATCTCGACAACCTGTGCGACCGCCCAGGAAGTTACCCCTGCGTTTCACGAACTTGTCGACGACTATATCGCGACCTGTAAATCCCTGGGCGAAGAGCCCAATAGGCCTTTCAAAGGCTCCTTTAACGTACGGATTAGCCCGGAGCTGCATCGGTCTGCCGCATTTTCCGCGTCGGCGCGATCGGAAACACTGAATGCGTGGGTGGCGGGGGCGATCGCTCAGCAAGTTCAGCGTGACCGACAAGAATAATGCAAACGATTATGTGGACATTGGAAGAGTATTGGAAGCGGCAATGGTTGGCCGACGGTCGGGCCGAGGGCAATGCCAAGATGCTCATCCGACTCGCCGAGCAGCGCTTCGGCCCGCGGCCCCAGGGGGTTCGAGCGCGGATCGCGAACACGGACGCCGTGTCAATCGCGCAAAGGGGCGACCGCCGGCTCAGCGCGACCAGCCTGGAGACGCTGTCCGACACCATCGACGGAGGTCGTGTTTAGTATACTGTCACCGTAATTCCAGATTACTCCGCAGCGCGAAGCCGAGATTGCAAAATCTCTCGGTGAGCTTCTCGCTGAGAGAACAAGGGCAGATAAGATGAGAACAGGTTTGAGCCGCGATGATGTAGATAGGCTTCCGCCGCTGCGCGCTAGTGATTTTGAGCAAGCTGGCATAGCGCCAGACAAAGCAGAACATATCTCAGCAATATCGCGCACCGGGCATCCTGTCGAACCGCCCGGCAGCACTCTTTGATTGCCGGAAGCTAACGACAGACCCCCTCTCTCCTCTCAGGCGGAGCAGCCCATCCTCAGGGCGCGAATCACGCCTTCAGGGTCGCTGGCGATGACATGGAGATAGGCACGCGCGGGCTGGTCCGGCTCGCAGCGTCCCTGTTCCCAGTCGCGCAGCGTTCCGAGCGGGATGTGAAAGCGGGCCGCAAAGTCTTCCTGGCTCATGCCGAGCGCACGGCGAAGGGTCTTCGTCCGAGGCACACGCTTCATACGGGCGAGATCGGCTTCCGTCAGAGGTTGGGCGTCGGGATCGGCCAAGGCGGCGGCGTGAATCTCGTCATCCGTCATCGCCCGCATGGGGCTGTCGGGGAACGGCCGCTCGGTGCCGTCGCCCAGCACCTCGGCCAATGTGCCGTCAGGTCGCATTTTCGCGGTAGTAACGGTCTTGCTCATGTTTTTCCGCCCTTCGGGCTGAAATGATCCGGAGGTTCTTGCCGCGCTCCGTGTAGGTGATGTGGAGAATGACCCCCTCGCACCGGCACAGCAGATTGATGCGTTCCTCACCATAGTCTTCGCGGTCGTCGATCATCTCGACGGCGAAGGGGTCTTGAAAAGCCTTGGTTGCGTGCGGGAACGCGACACCGTGGTCACGCCAGTTACGGTCGGCCTTGTCATCGTCCCACTCGAAGCCAGTATCGCCCATAAACTACGGCCTACCCGTATCCTTGTCAAGGATTCTCGAAAATTTCGGAGGACAGCATACCAAAACGAAATGCCCGGGGCGCAAGCCCCGGGCATATCACCCTACCGATCGCCCACTCAGGCGATTTTCTCCTCCAACGCCGGCGTCTCCTGGTTCGCCTGCAGCACCCGATCTCGCTCGGCCGCGATCTCGCGCCACCGGGCCATGACGCTGCCCGTCCCGGCCGGGATCAACCGCCCGACGATGACGTTTTCCTTCAAGCCCACCAGCCCGTCCACGCGCCCGCTGACCGCGGCTTCGGTCAGCACCCGCGTGGTCTCCTGGAACGAGGCGGCCGAGATGAAGGATTTGGTCTGCAGGCTGGCCTTGGTGATGCCCTGCAGCACCGGGCGTCCCTTGGCGATCCGGCCGCCGGCGGCTTCGGATTTCTGGTTTTCCTCTTCGAAATCGCCGCGGTCGATCTGTTCGCCGACGAGGAAGGTCGTGTCGCCGGGTTCGTCGATTTCGATCTTCTGCAGCATCTGGCGGACGATCACCTCGATATGCTTGTCGTTGATCTTGACGCCCTGGAGCCGATAGACCTCCTGAATCTCGTTGATGAGATAGCTCGCCAGCGCCTCGACGCCGAGAATGCTCAGAATGTCGTGCGGGACCGGGTTGCCGTCCATCAGCGAATCGCCCTTGAGCACGTAATCGCCTTCCTGGACCGAGAGGTGCTTGCCCTTGGGAATGAGATACTCGACGGCTTGGCCGCCTTCCTCGGTCGGAACCACCAGAATTCGGCGCTTGGTCTTGTAATCCTTGCCGAATTCGACCCGGCCTTCGGATTCGCTGATGATCGCGAAATCCTTGGGCTTGCGCGCCTCGAAGAGTTCGGCGACGCGCGGCAGACCGCCGGTGATGTCGCGCGTCTTGGAAGATTCGCGCGGGATACGCGCCAGCACGTCGCCGGCCTTGACCGCGGCCCCGTTCTCGACCGAGAGAATGGCATCGACCGCCATGAAGTAGCGCGCCTCGATGCCGTTGGCGAGCAGCAGGACCTCGCCGTTGGCGTCCCTGAGTGTGATCCGGGGTTTCAGATCGTTGCCGCGCGGCTGCTGCTTCCAATCGATCACGACCTTGGAGGCGATGCCGGTCGCCTCGTCGACGACTTCGCGCACCGACACCCCTTCCATGAGGTCGATGTAATTGGCGATACCGTCCTTGTCCGTGATGATCGGAGTCGTGTAGGGATCCCACTCGGCCAGCTTCTGGCCCTTGGTCACCATCGCGCCTTCGTCGGCGAAGAGCTTGGCGCCGTATTGCACGCGGTGGCGCGCCTTCTCGCGCCCGAGATCGTCGACCAGGGTCACTTCGCAATTGCGGCCCATGACCACGGGTACGCCGCTCGAATTGATCACGACGTTGCGGTTCTTGATCTTGACCTTGGCGGTGAACGCCGCCTCGACCGAGGATTGCTCCGCGCCGCGCTGAACGGCACCCCCGATATGGAAGGTGCGCATCGTCAGCTGAGTACCGGGCTCGCCGATCGACTGCGCCGCGATGACGCCGACGGCTTCGCCGATATTGACCATGGTGCCGCGCGCCAGATCGCGCCCGTAGCAGAGCGCGCAGACGCCGACCCGGGTCTCGCAGGTCAGCACCGAGCGGATCGAGACGGTGTCGATGCCGGCGCGGTCGATGGTATCGACCGTGACTTCGGTGATGAGTTCACCGGCCTTGACCACGACACTGCCGGTGACCGGATCGACGATATCGACGGCAGCCGTGCGCCCGAGGATCCTGTCGGCCAAGGGCGAGATGACTTCGCCGCCTTCGATCACGGCCCGCATCGTGAGGCCGCGGGTGGTGCCGCAATCCGGCTCGATGATGATCGCGTCTTGTGCCACATCGACCAGACGACGGGTCAGATACCCGGAATTGGCCGTCTTCAAGGCGGTGTCGGCCAAGCCCTTGCGGGCGCCGTGAGTCGAGTTGAAATACTCGAGCACGGTCAGGCCTTCCTTGAAGTTCGAGATGATCGGGGTTTCGATGATCTCGCCCGAAGGCTTGGCCATCAGCCCGCGCATCCCGGCCAGTTGCTTGATCTGGGCGGCCGAGCCGCGGGCGCCGGAATCCGACATCATCCAGACGGCGTTGATCGGCTTGCCGACTTCGGAATGCTTGATCACCTTCATCATCTCTTCGGCGACGCGCTCGGTGCAGTTGGACCAGACGTCCACGACCTTGTTGTATTTTTCGCCCTGGGTGATGAGGCCGTCGAGATATTGCTGCTCGTATTCCTTGACCTTGTCCTGGGCCGAAGTGACCAGCTCCGCCTTGGCATGCGGCACGATCAGATCGTCCTTGCCGAAGGAAATCCCGGCCTTGAAGGCCTGGTGGAAGCCCAGCCCCATCAGCCGGTCGCAGAAAATCACCGTCTCCTTCTGGCCGCAATGGCGGTAGACTTGGTCGATGACGTTGGTGATTTCCTTCTTGGTCAAGAGCTTGTTGACCAGCTCGAAACCGAGCAGATCGGATTTCGGCATGATGTCGGTCATCAGGTAGCGGCCGGGCGTGGTCTCGATCACGGCGATCGTGGGCTTGCCGTCGCGCACGATCCGCACGCGCGCGCGCACTTTGGCATGGAGCGAGACCTGCTTGGTTTCGATCGCCTGGATGACTTCGGCCAGGTCGCGGAACACCATGCCCTCGCCCTTTTCGCCCGGGCGCATCAGGCTGATGTAATAGAGGCCGAGCACGATGTCCTGCGAGGGCACGATGATCGGCTTGCCGTTGGCCGGCGACAGGATGTTGTTGGTCGACATCATCAGCACGCGCGCTTCGAGCTGGGCCTCGAGCGAGAGCGGGACATGGACCGCCATCTGGTCGCCGTCGAAATCGGCGTTGAAGGCAGTGCAAACCAAGGGATGCAGCTGGATCGCCTTGCCTTCGATCAGCGTCGGTTCGAACGCCTGGATCCCCAGCCGATGCAGGGTCGGGGCGCGGTTCAGCAGCACCGGATGCTCGCGGATCACCTCTTCGAGGATGTCCCAGACCTCCGGCCGCTCCTTCTCGACCATCCGCTTGGCCGCCTTGATCGTGCTGGCCAGGCCGTAGAGTTCGAGCTTGGAGTAGATGAACGGCTTGAACAGCTCGAGCGCCATCTTCTTGGGCAGGCCGCATTGATGCAGCTTCAGGTCCGGGCCGACGACGATGACCGACCGGCCGGAATAATCGACCCGCTTGCCCAGCAGATTCTGGCGGAACCGGCCTTGCTTGCCCTTGAGCATGTCGGAGAGCGACTTCAGCGGGCGCTTGTTGGCGCCGGTGATGACCCGGCCGCGCCGGCCGTTGTCGAAGAGGGCGTCGACCGCCTCCTGCAACATGCGCTTTTCATTGCGCACGATGATGTCGGGGGCCCGGAGTTCGATCAGCCGCTTCAGCCGGTTGTTGCGGTTGATCACCCGGCGATAGAGATCGTTCAGATCCGAGGTCGCGAAGCGCCCGCCATCGAGCGGCACCAGCGGCCGCAGCTCGGGCGGGATCACCGGCACGACGTCGAGGATCATCCATTCCGGGCGGCTGTTCGATTCGGTGAAGGCTTCGACCAGCTTCAGCCGCTTGACCAGCTTCTTGCGGCGCGCCTCCGACGTCGTCTCGCGCAGCTCGACCCTGAGCCGCTCGACCTCTTCTTCGAGGTTGATCTGGGCCAGCATGTCCTTCATCGCCTCGGCGCCGATCTTGGCGGTGAAGGAATCCTCGCCATATTCGTCCTGGGCGCGGGCGAATTCCTCCTCGTTCATCAGCTGATGCATCTTGAGCGGCGTCAGGCCCGGCTCGACCACGACGTAGTTCTCGAAATAGAGCACGCGCTCCAGATCTTTCAGCGTCATGTCGAGCAGGAGCCCGATCCGGCTCGGCAGCGACTTCAGGAACCAGATATGGGCGACCGGCGAGGCCAGCTCGATATGGCCCATCCGGTCCCGGCGCACCTTGGACAGAGTCACCTCGACGCCGCATTTCTCGCAGATGATGCCGCGATATTTCATGCGCTTGTACTTGCCGCACAGGCACTCGTAATCCTTGATCGGGCCGAAGATCCGGGCGCAGAACAGCCCGTCCCGTTCCGGCTTGAAGGTCCGGTAGTTGATCGTCTCCGGCTTCTTGATCTCGCCGAACGACCAGGAGCGGATTCGCTCGGGGCTGGCGATCGAGATGCGGATCTGATCGAAGCTCTGCGGGCCGCTGACTTGGCCGAAGATGTTCATCAACTCGTTCATGAACCCACTCTCCTGGTAACTCTTGGTGCCGCTCTGCCACCGCGACCCGCCTCACCCCGGTCCTCTCCCCCCTGAAGGGCGGAGAGGGATTTAGGGTGAGGTGGGCGGCCGCGGCCGAAAGGCGTCTCGGGCATTCTCATCGATATTTCAAAAGTCCCGCTGGTCGAGTTCGACATTGAGGCCGAGCGATCGCAATTCCTTGACCAGGACGTTGAAGGATTCGGGGATGCCGGCTTCGAAATTGTCGTCGCCGCGGACGATCGCCTCATAGACTTTGGTGCGGCCCGAAACGTCGTCCGACTTCACCGTCAGCATCTCCTGGAGCGTATAGGCGGCACCATAGGCTTCGAGCGCCCACACTTCCATTTCGCCGAACCGCTGGCCGCCGAACTGCGCCTTGCCGCCCAGAGGCTGCTGGGTGACCAGACTGTAGGGGCCGATCGAGCGGGCATGGATCTTGTCGTCGACCAGATGATGCAGCTTCAGCATGTAGATATACCCGACCGTGACCTTGCGGTCGAAGAAATCGCCGGTCCTGCCATCGACCAGCGTCACCTGGCCCGAACTGTCGAGCCCGGCCTGCTCCAACATCCGCACGATGTCCTCTTCGCGCGCCCCGTCGAAGACCGGGCTCGCCATCGGCACACCCGGCTTCAGGTTGCGCGCAAGCTCCATCAGCTGCGGCTCGTTCATGTCGGCCACCGCCGAGCTGTCCTCGGTCTTGGTGTAGATAGTGTCGAGGAGATCGCGCAGGCCCTTCTCTTCATTCGTTTTCTGGTAGCTCTGCAGCATCGCCGAGATCTGCCGGCCGAGCCCGGCCGAGGCCCAGCCCAGATGGGTTTCCAGAATCTGTCCGACATTCATCCGCGACGGCACGCCCAGCGGGTTGAGCACGATGTCGACCGGCGTTCCGTCCTGCAGATAAGGCATGTCCTCGCCCGGCATGATCTTGGAGATGACCCCCTTGTTGCCGTGGCGGCCGGCCATCTTGTCGCCGGGCTGCAGCTTGCGCTTCACCGCGACGAAGACCTTGACCATCTTCATCACGCCGGGCGGCAGCTCGTCGCCGCGCTGGAGTTTTTCGACCTTGCTCTCGAATCGGTCCTGCAGGATCTGGTTCGACTTGTCCATCTGCTTCTTCAGCGCTTCGAGATCGGCCATGCGGGCATCGTCGCGCACGGTGATGTGGCGCCACTGCCCGGGCGTGAACTCGGCCAAGAGCGCCTCGTTCACGAGCGAGCCTGATTTCATCCCCTTGGGGCCGGCGACCGCCTCCTGGCCCATGATCAGCTCTTTCAGCCGGGCATAGAAGCTGCGTTCCAGAATGTGCCGCTCGTCGTCGCGATCCTTGGTCAGGCGCTCGATCTCGGCCCGCTCGATGGCGAGCGCGCGCTCGTCCTTGTCGACGCCGCGGCGGGAGAAGACCCGGACCTCGACCACCGTGCCCGACACGCCCGGCGGCAGGCGCAGTGAAGTATCGCGGACATCGGAGGCCTTTTCGCCGAAGATCGCGCGCAACAGCTTCTCTTCCGGAGTCATCGGGCTCTCGCCCTTGGGCGTCACCTTGCCGACCAGAATATCGCCCGGCTTGACCTCGGCCCCGATATAGACGATGCCGGCTTCGTCCAGATTCTTCAGCGCCTCTTCGCCGACATTGGGTATGTCGCGGGTGATTTCTTCCTGGCCGAGCTTGGTGTCGCGGGCCATGACCTCGAATTCCTCGATATGGATCGAGGTGAACACATCTTCCGACACGATCCGCTCGTTGATCAGGATCGAATCCTCGAAATTGTAACCGTTCCACGGCATGAACGCGACCAGCACATTGCGGCCGAGGGCCAATTCGCCCAGTTGGGTCGAAGGGCCGTCGGCGATGATGTCGCCGGCCTGGAGCTGATCGCCGACTTTCACCAGCGGCCGCTGGGTAATGCAGGTATTTTGGTTCGACCGTTGAAATTTCAAGAGATTGTAAATATCGACACCCGGCGTCGAGGCCGAGCTTTCCGAGGCGCGGATGACGATGCGGGTCGCATCGACCTGATCGACGACGCCGGCCCGGCGCGCGATGATGGTGACGCCCGAATCGCGCGCCACCGTTTCTTCCATGCCGGTGCCGACCAGGGGAGCCTCGGCCCGGATCAGCGGCACCGCCTGGCGCTGCATGTTCGAGCCCATCAGCGCCCGGTTGGCGTCGTCGTTTTCCAGGAACGGGATGAGGGCGGCGGCGACCGAGACCAGCTGCTTGGGCGAAACATCGAGGAAGTCGATATCCTGTGGCCTGGCCATGACGAAATCGCCGTTCTTGCGGCAATTGGTGAGGTCGGCCAGGATATTGTTCTCGGTGTCGTGGGCGATGTTGGCCTGGGCGATGGCGTAGCGACCCTCTTCCATGGCCGAGAGATAGATCACCTCGTCGGTGACCTTGCCGTCGACCACTTTGCGATACGGGCTCTCGATGAAACCGTATTGATTGACCCTCGCATATGTGGCCAGCGAGTTGATCAGGCCGATATTCGGGCCTTCCGGCGTCTCGATCGGGCAGATCCGGCCGTAATGGGTCGGGTGCACGTCGCGGACTTCGAAGCCGGCGCGCTCGCGGGTGAGACCACCCGGCCCGAGCGCCGAGAGCCGGCGCTTGTGGGTGATCTCGGAGAGCGGGTTGGTCTGGTCCATGAACTGGCTGAGCTGGGAGGAGCCGAAGAATTCGCGCACGGCTGCCGCCGCCGGCTTGGCGTTGATCAGATCATGGGGCATCACCGTGTCGATTTCGACCGAGCTCATCCGCTCGCGGATCGCCCGCTCCATGCGCAGCAAGCCGACGCGGTACTGATTCTCCATGAGTTCGCCGACCGAGCGGACCCGGCGATTGCCCAGATGATCGATATCGTCGATCTCGCCGCGGCCATCCTTGAGATCGACCAGGACCTTGAGGATCGCCAGGATATCGTCCTTGCGCAGGACCCGGACCGTGTCCGCCGTCGTCTGGTTCAGCCGCGAATTCATCTTGACCCGGCCGACGGCGGAGAGATCGTAGCGTTCGCTGTCGAAGAACAGCCCTTTGAACAGCGCCTCGGCCGTCTCCAGCGTCGGCGGCTCGCCCGGGCGCATGACCCGGTAGATGTCGATGAGCGCGTCTTCCCGCGTCTGGTTCTTGTCGATCATCAGCGTGTTGCGGATATAGGCGCCGACATTGAGATGGTCGACCGCCAGCACCGGCAGCTCCTCGATGCCGACTCCGGGCAGCTGGTCGAGCAGCGCCTGGCCCAGCTCGTCGCCGGCCTCGGCATAGATTTCGCCGGTCCTGGTATTGATCACGTCTTGGGCCAGATACTGGCCGAGCAGCTCGTCATCGGCGACGAGCACTTCGACCAGCCCGTCTTCCTTGAGCTTGCGGGCTAGCCGCGGGGTCATCTTGGCGCCGGCTTCGGCCCGGATCTCGCCCGTGCGCGCATCCTTGAGATCGGTCGCGAGCTTGCCGCCGCCCTTGTAACGGTTGGGATCGAACGCGGTCGCCCAGCCGCTGGCAGTCCGCCGGAACTGGTTGATATCGTAGAAATTGGCGAGGATCTCTTCCTTGCCCATGCCGCTGACATGGAACCGGTCGGGAGTCTTGCCCTCTTCGGCGCAAGCCGCCAGATAGGCCTCGGTGGTCTTGTCGTGGAGCGCCAGCAGCAAAGTCGTCGCCGGCAATTTGCGGCGCCGATCGATGCGGACATAGACATGGTCCTTGGCGTCGAATTCGAAATCGAGCCACGAGCCGCGATAGGGGATCACGCGCGCCGCGAACAGATACTTGCCCGAGGAATGGGTCTTGCCCTTGTCGTGGTCGAAGAACACGCCCGGGCTGCGATGCATCTGCGAGACGATGACGCGCTCGGTACCGTTGATGATGAAGGTCCCGTTCTTGGTCATGAGCGGCATGTCGCCCATGTAGACGTCTTGTTCCTTGATGTCGCGGATCGAGCGGGCACCGGTATCCTCGTCGACGTCCCAGACCACCAGGCGCAGCGTGACCTTCAAGGGTGCAGCGAACGTGATCCCGCGCTGCTGGCATTCCTCGACGTCGTATTTCGGCGCCTCCAGCTCGTAGCGCACGAATTCGAGCTGCGCGCGATCGGAGAAATCCTTGATCGGAAACACTGATTTGAACACTTCTTGAATTCCGACGCTGGTGCGGTCCTCCGGCGCCACGCCCATCTGCAAGAAATGATCGTAAGAGCTCTTCTGCACCTCGATCAGATTCGGCATCGGCGCCACTTCGGGAATGCGCCCGAAGCTCTTGCGGATGCGCTTGCGGCCCGTGAAGGATTTAGCCATGATTGCCTCTCGTCGTTTGGCCGCCCTTGGATCGGCGGAACGCTCCTGCCCGAACCGCGCCGGCAGAGCCGGAAGCAGTGTCAGCCTGAAACCGCAATGGGCTTCCGGCGGAGAAATTGCCTTTCTTGCCAGTCGATGAGCCTCGCCTCGCCCGCGCGATCCACCCCACCCTAAATCCCTCTCCCCCCTGAAGGGCGGAGAGGGACTTTCTCGTTCCTCCCTCTCCGCCCTTCAGGGGGGAGAGGGCCGCGGTGAGGTGGGTCGAGGCTTCGGACTCCGTCTCTCCCATCGGAGGAGACAGACTCATCGACACCGAGCCCCTTACTTGATCTCGACCTTGGCGCCGGCGTCTTCCAGCTGCTTCTTGATCTTGGCGGCATCGTCCTTCGAGACACCTTCCTTGACCGCCTTGGGTGCGGCTTCGACCAGATCCTTGGCCTCTTTCAGGCCGAGGGCGGTGATCGCACGCACCTCCTTGATGACATTGATCTTCTTGTCGCCGATGGCGGCCAGGATGACGGTGAACTCCGTCTGCTCCTCGACCACCGCGGCGGGCGCTGCGGGACCGCTGGCGGCGGCCGCCGCGACCGGCGCCGCAGCGCTCACACCCCATTTCTCTTCCAGCAATTTCGAGAGCTGAGCCGCCTCCATGACGGTCAGGCTCGACAACTCATCAACCAGTTTACCGAGATCGGCCATGTTACACTCCTGGGATCCGCAAGGGTTTCAATCGGGCAAAAGCTCAGGCGGCTTCGTCCTTGGTCGCATAGGCATTGAGCACGCGGGCGAGCTGAGCTCCCGGCGCCTGCAGGACACCGGCGATCTTGGTCGCAGGTGCCTGGATGAGGCCGAGAATCTTGCCGCGCAACGTGTCGAGCGAGGGCATGGTCGCGAGATCTTTGACGCCTTGCACGTCCAGCCGAAGCGCGTCGAGGCCACCCCCGACGATTTTCAGCTTTTCGTTCTTAGCGGCGAACTCGACGGCCACCTTTGCCGCTGCTACCGGATCCTTCGAATAGGCGATTGCCGTAGGACCCGTGAACAGCGGCGAAAGTTGCTCGAACTTCGTGCCTGCGAGGGCGAGACGCGCGAGCCGGTTCTTCGTCACCTTGTAGCTGCACCCGGCAGCCCGCATCTGCCGCCTCAAATTCGTCACCTCGGCGGCGTTCAAGCCGATCTGGTGAGTCACGATGAGGCAGGACGTGGCCTTTACGGCCTGATGCAGAGTGCCGACCAGCGCTTCTTTGGATGACCGGTCCACTACTCGTCTCCGTCCTTGTCCCTGTGAGACTCCATCCGCCGGTGCTCCGGACGCGATGGAAGTCTCCGCCGAGACGTTGCACGAGGGTTCGTTCAGGCCCGAAGGCCGGCGAACCCGGTTCGCCTGTCCCAGAAGTCTTGGCCGCTCTGGGCGTCGCCGTTGCCGGCAAGTCCAGTCGCGGTCGCCGAACTCCCATCTCATCCAGGCCTTCCCGCACGAAGCGGGGTGCTTAGGGCCGGCCGCACGATGCGGCTTCGAGGCCACCTGAAATCTCGGACAGGGTGGGCAGGTTCGGGGTCGATCAGAGACCCTCTGCCTGCCCTGCGCCCGGACCGGAGGAGCGGCTTCGCATCGAAGCCGAACCGGCCGATCCGGGAATTCCTCACTCGCCGGCGAGACTCGACAGTTCGAGCTTGATGCCCGGACCCATGGTCGAACTCAGCGAAACCTTCTTTATGTAGGTCCCCTTGGCGCCCGTAGGCTTGTTGCGGTTGATCGCCTGGACGAAGGCGCGGACATTCTCGATCAGATTGCCCGCTTCGAAGCTGGCTTTGCCGATGCCGGCATGGACGATGCCGGCCTTCTCGGCGCGAAACTCGACCTGGCCGCCCTTGGCCGCCTTGACTGCTTCGGCGACATTGGCGGTGACCGTGCCGAGCTTCGGGTTGGGCATCAGCCCGCGCGGGCCCAGGATCTTGCCCAGCCGTCCGACCAGCGCCATCATGTCCGGGGTCGCGATGCAGCGGTCGAATTCGATCTGCCCGGCCTGGATCTTTTCGGCCAGGTCTTCGGCACCGACGATATCGGCACCCGCCGCCGCGGCGTCCTTGGCCCGCTCGCCGCGGGCGAAGACGGCGACCCGGAGGGTCTTGCCGGTGCCGTGCGGCAGCAGCACGGTACCGCGCAGATTTTGGTCGGCCTTGCGCGGGTCGATGTTGAGATTCATCGAAATCTCGATGGTCTCGTCGAACTTCGCCTTGGCCCCGCTCTTGACGATGTCGACCGCCTTGCCGAGGTCGTAGCTCTGCAGGCGGTCGATCGCTTTCTCGGCGTCTCTGAGACGCTTGCCGGTGAATCCCATGACCGTTACTCCCCAACGACCTCGAGGCCCATCGAACGGGCCGAGCCGATCAGCATGTTGCAGGCGCCCTGCTCGTCCTTGGCATTGAGATCGGCCATCTTCTTGGCGGCGATCTCGCGGATCTGGGCCATGGTGACCTTGCCGGACGCCGGACCCTTGCCCGGGGTGGTCGTCCCCTTGGTGATCCCGGCCGCCTTCTTCAGGAAATAGGTATTGGGCGGACTCTTGGTCTCGAAGGTGAAACTACGGTCGCCATAGGCGGTGATCACCACCGGGATCGGCATACCCGGCTCCAGCGCCTGGGTGCGCGCATTGAACTCCTTGCAGAACATCATGATGTTCAACCCGCGCTGGCCCAGAGCGGGACCGATGGGGGGCGACGGATTGGCCTTGCCGGCCGGCACCTGCAGCTTGACGTAACCCACGATCTTCTTCGCCATCTCGACAGCTCCCTTTCTGGGGATCCGGCGCGGTCACGGCCATGGCGAGCCTCCCGCACCTCGACGCCCGCCGATACCGGCGGGACTTGCCGCGTCCCGGCACCATCGCCGGAAAAACGCGTCCGTTCGCCTCGCCGTCCAGCGGGGCGAACGGGAACTTCGAACCCTCGCGTCAGACCTTCTCGACTTGGCTGTACTCCAGATCCACGGGCGTCGCCCGGCCGAAGATCGACACGGCGACCTTGAGACGCGCCTTCTCTTCGTCGACTTCCTCGACCAGCCCGTTGAACGAGCTGAACGGGCCGTCGCAGACGCGCACCTGCTCGCCGATTTCGAAAGTGATCGAGGGCTTGGGCCGATCGATCCCTTCCTGAACCTGGCGCATGATCCGCGTCGCCTCGGCCTCGGAGATCGGGGCCGGGTGCAGCCCCTTGCCACCCAGGAAGCCGGTCACTTTCGGCGTATTCTTGACCAGATGCCAAGTTTCGTCGCTGAGATCCATCTTCAGCAGCACATAGCCCGGAAAGAATTTGCTCTCGGCCGAGACCTTGGCCCCGCGTTTGACCTCGACTACCTTCTCGGTCGGGACCAGGATCTCGGAGAACATGTCGGCCATGCCTTTCTGCACGGCCTGTTCGCGAATCGATTGGGCGACCTTCTTCTCGAAACCGGAATAGACGTGCAACACGTACCACTTCTGGGCCATGAATTTTCCACCCCCAACTCAGAACGAACTCAATACCAGGCGCATGAGCTGCGAGAAGATCTGATCGGCGATGAAAAAGAACAGCGACGCGATGATCACCATCACGAAGACCATCGCCGTCGTGGTCATGGTCTCCTTGCGGGACGGCCACGTGACCTTGGCCACCTCCTGGCGGACCTGCCGCGCAAATTCTGCCGGGCTCGTTCTTGCCATGGTGTTCATCAGACCATTCAAAGGGGCGCGCTACGGGCGAGGCCCGCGGCGGCGATCCGCATGGAGGGAGACACTCCGAACCGCTCGAAGAGGACGCCACGAACGTCGCCGCTCGTGGCAGGAGTGGAGGGCTTCGAACCCCCAGCCCCCGGTTTTGGAGACCGGTGCTCTACCAATTGAGCTACACTCCTAGAGCCGCCCGGAACGCCCGATGGCGACCGGGGTCCTCCCTGGTCGCCGATCGGCCGGCCGTTATATGCGCTTTTCCGGCGCTTGGCTACCACAAGTTTCGGTCTGATCGTCGCTCGGCTTCAGAGCTCGATCTTGGCGACGACGCCGGCGCCGACCGTACGGCCGCCTTCGCGAATGGCGAAGCGCAAGCCTTCATCCATGGCGATGGGTGCGATGAGCTCGACGCTCATCGCGACATTGTCGCCCGGCATCACCA